>SDBT01002244.1_pt1 | contig 34432 bp, 54 predicted proteins | sample 2277101 | NCBI WGS metagenome assembly SDBT01 (sample SAMN10404973, study PRJNA504765) | marine sediment metagenome | isolation source: marine sediment core GS10_PC15, 103 cmbsf | place: Arctic Ocean: Southern Knipovich Ridge | collected 2010
ATGGGTATCAACATAGGGCCCGAACAACAAAGCTCTCCTAATCCGTTTGAAAGAATACCATTTCAATATGGAAATAAATCTAAGACAGAACTAGTACCTTTTCCTAATCAGGAAGGTCTTAACATGGCCATTCTAATCCCGAAGCTCTTTACAGATCTAAACTTTGCTTCTCAATTCATGTCCCACTCAATTATATGGGTTCGAAATAGTGATCTCACCGGAGAAGAGTTAAATCCCGATGCGGTGGTTAATTTAGGTGAACGTACTGAAGAGAATGGTGATCCAGAGATGGGTGTAATCAGTCCATCAGTTGATATACAAAATGTCTTAGCTCTTATAGAGCACCAACTCCAAGGGTACTTATCTGCAGTGGGAATTAAGTCTTCGGCTATGAATAACATAAGCCCAGGGCAAGAATCCAGTGGTGTTGCTAAGGCGATTGACGAAGGTGATACTACTGACGAACGTAAAGTTCAAGTGGAGTTCTTTAGAGATGCTGAGTTAAAGATTTGGGACTTAATCGATACTATGCAAGATATTTGGATTAAAGGTGGCATCCTAACACAAGAAACTCGTAGGTTTACAGAAAACTTTATTGAGTCCTTTGTTATTATCTTCTCTGAGATGAAGCCGCTTAAAAGTGTTAAGCAAAAGATTGAGGAAGTTCAATTGCTTCGCGATCAGGGTCTTATTACTAAGCGCAGTGCACTTAAAAAGATATTTCCAGAACTCACAGAGGCCCAACTTGATAAGCAAATGAAAGAGATTGAAGAAGAAAGTAAGAAAGCCTTTGATGATATGATAGGTAACTCTCCAGCACTATCTGCTGAGCGGAGCACTGACGGTACGTTTAATGAAGGTAATGAGGCAGGGACCAATCAAACCCCCGAGAATAATTTAGCATCTAGGAAAGAATAATGGGCTTGCGTGGACCACTGACTCACACAATCGTGGTTAGTTTAGGCTTTACTGAAGATCAACGTAGATCAATCGGTCAGGCTGCAGTGGAATTCATTGTATCTAGAACCAAGCGTGGATTAGGTATAGACGGAGTTAAACTTCAAGGTCCAGATGGCGATGGTAAATACTCTAAGAGCTATAAAGATAGTAACGAGTTCAAAGCCGGAGGCAAGTCTGGAAGTAGAGTGAATCTTACATTAACCGGCGATATGTTAACTAGTATGGATGTTGTTGATGTATCTAGAGACGGAATAATTATACTTGGATTTACTGACGATGATGATAACGACAAAGCTTCTTTTATGCAGGAAAAAAACTATAACTTTTTCGGCTTATCAGAAAGAGAAAAAAGAAAGATACTAGAACGATTCGGGCAACCAAGTAATATACCCGATATTGATCAAGGATTAGTTAGATCCTTCTTAAGGAGAGCTCTTGGCAGCTAAATTAAAAGACTTAGGTAAGATACTTAGATCGGCCCTTACATCAAAGAGGCTACTAGAAGCTGTAGGTAAAAGTGCAACTCGAAGTATTAAAAAAAGAACCAGAGTCGGCAAGGGCGTTAAAGAGAATCTAGATGGACCACATAAACTACCACAGCTTAAGTCTAAGACAGTAAGTGTTAGAAAGAGCTTAAAGAGAAGTGGTCGACTATCAGGTAAGGCGGCTTCTCCAACGAAATCAAACGTCACTCGTAGCGGAGATATGGTAGATAGTATAGAGTTTGCAGTTGGCAAATCGAAAATCGAGATTAAACTAGGTAGCTCTGAGCAAGAGACGAAGGCTGAGAGACTATTAGACATAAATAGTGATTACCAGTTTATGAGGATTTCAAAACAAGAATTTAAGCGTGCAGTTCAATCTGCAACAAAACTATTAGAACAGATTCTAAAAAGAATCAACTTTACGGAATTATAGGGCAGTGCCCAGGAGGTTAAAATGGAGACAACGGATAACGAGGTTAGTAAGCCAGAAGAATCCAAAGCTGTAGACGCCAGTGAGCAGAAACAGGAAGAGTTCGTCAAACGTAGCGCGTATGAAAACGTTTCAAGCGACATGCATAAATTTAAATCTAAAGCGAAAGACTCAGCGGCCCGAGTTGCAGAACTTGAGGCTAAAATTAAAACTGAGGAAGAGTCTAGACTTAAAGAGCAGAACGATTGGAAGCAATTATATGAGCGGGAAAAACAAGAGAAGGATGACTTAAAGTCTGTAGGAGAGCAGCAACGCGAGGAATATGTTCGCACTGTTAAACTATCAGCACTTAAAAGTGAACTCGGTGGAAATGTTAAAGATCAGTATCTTCAGTTTGCTGAGGTTGACGGTGTTCAACTAAACGAAGATGGTACACTTAACTCTGATAGTGTGCAACTAGTCGCTAACAAGTTTCGCCAAGAACATCCTACTTTGGTCGGTAAGCAAGGTAACTTGAACATTACTGGTCCTGCTCCTTCGGGTGGCGGCGAATATCGTGAACCAGCGAAGACTGCAGCAAATATGACTCAAGCCGAACGAATGGCTGAGTTGCAGAAACTTCGCGATGAAAGACTTAGGAGTTAAATAATGGCTACTTTTACTACCACACAAACTGGCACTCTGGAAATGGATCTGATCCTTTCGGTTGTCCAGGAAGAGCTAATCAGAGCGGGTAAATTACCTGCGACAGTTAGGGATTTAAGTTCTAGCGTTGAGAAAGGTCTAAAATCAATAGACATCCCTCGCTATGATACTCATTTCAATAACCCTGCAGCTCAAAATGCGGATGGAACTACACCAGTTGCATCTCAAACTGTTGACTTTGCTGTTGATAGTTTAGATCTTGATAAATGGGTTACTCTACCGTATGAAATTCCAGACAGAATTTCTCAACAATCTAGAGTGAACCTTGAAGCTGAGCTAGCTGCATCTGCCGGTCGTACTTTTGCTAAGTACATCGATGATGAGCTTATTGTTGCACTTCGTGCTGCATCTGCTGCTACACCAGATCATATCACTCAATTGCAAGGTGGAACAAATGATGAGATTACCCTTGATAATATCGCTGAGGCTAGAGAGCTTCTTAATAAAGCTGATGTTAATGAGAGCGATCGTTTTCTAGTTATCTCACCTACGCAAGAGCGTATTATGTTGAATATCGAGAATTTTATCAAAGCCAATGAGTATGGGTCTCGCGACGCATTACTAAATGGTGAAGTTGGTAAAGTTTTTGGATTTCGTGTAATGGTGCATAACGGTTTAGCTGATGCTGAAGCTATTGCTTATCAGCGTGATGCTGTTGCTATGGCTATGCAAAAGAGTATCAAGTTCGAGTCTCGTAGAGCGCAATTAGGTCTTCAAAAGACTGAGTATGCATTCTCTGCTGGCTGGGGTACTGTTACTTTAGAGCAAGGTGTTAAGCAAGTATTAATGAATTCAACTGGAGCATAATCTAGTTAATCGTCTGGGGGTCTATGGCCCCTGGATATTTTTTAGGAGTTTAATTGGAACATAACCAGCCCCCCGCAGCACTAGGACCAGCTAAAAATCATGATGAGCTTAGACTCATGATGCGAGTTAATAACATAAGGCATAAGAGAAAGTTCCATTACTTCGATTTTCATGTATTTAAAGGTAAGCTTTTCTGTATGTATGAGATTGCAGAATTGGAAAAACAAAGGGCAGCGAGTGGCAACGCCGAATAGAGATAGATTACAGAAAGAGAATGACGCCTTTATAGAAAACCCAACAGATGGTGGGACAGATAAGCGCGTACAAGATCTCGACGGTAATGATAGATTAGATTTAATATCTAATGGAATACCACTATCTAGTCTTGTTTATTTTGATTTAGCAGCAATAAACGGTGGTTCTGAAAATTTAGCAGTAGACGGCTCAGTTACTCCGGTAGTATTTACAGTTGGCCCCCCTGCAAGTGAAATTTGGTATGCATATATTTATGAATTAGTAATCCAAGATGGTGGGAATAATACATCCGATCGTTACGGTGGAATCGCTGGCGGACTAACCAACGGTCTAGTAATTGACCAAACGATTGATGCTACCGATCATGAATTTGTAAATATAAAAAATAACTCAACAATTGCTATTAATTTCTCAGACTCCCATCTTAGAGGACAAGGTAATTCATTTATTAGTTCTAGTTCATATTATTTGGGATTAGCGAGATTAGAAAAACCAGTTACTTTAGTTGGGGATAATAATGATGTTATTAAAGTTACAGTAGCAGACGATTTAACCGGCATAGATATACATGAATTTGGTGTAAAGTTTTTTAAGGAAGTATAATGTTAGATATTACTCAGATAGTTAGAGATGGACAAGCGTTTACTGTAACAAGTGGATTAATAACTGTTTCTGGAATGAACGAATATGATTTTCTATATTTAAAGAACCCAGTTGGTAGTGGTAAAGATATACTAATAACACATTTTAAATTTGGAAGCGACTCTAGTACTAGTAGAACATTATTTAAAGTTTATAAAAATCCGACAGTCAGTGATGATGGAAATCCTGCCGATATTGCTAATACATTAGTTGCTTCGTCTACCCCAGATAGTGGGATGGAAAGTTATACAGATCCAACTGTGACCGACCGAGGTGAAATTTTAAATTTAGACATTAGTCCAAGTAATAGTCCGAGTAAAGGATTAAATAGATTTTATTGGGTCCTACCTGGAAATAGTGTTTTAATTACAGTTGATAACTCGGTAGCTAATTCAAAAACATTTGCTGATATATATTGGGCAGAAGGTATATGATATGAGCTTTAATAGAATATTCGATAAATTAGATGAGATAGTAGAGAGTATTTCTGATATGAAAGAGGATCAGGCTGTAACCAAAGCTATACATAGTGTCAACTCAAAGAACTTAGAGACACATATCAAAAGAACTAACAAAATAGAAAGTAAACAACAAAAGATTATATATTTAATTATGATAGGTGCCGGTGCAGTGGCTGTATACTTTGGCCCAGCAATCCTTAGGATAGTAGGAATACTTATATGATAGATAGAAATGCAAAGCTTACAATACTACATGATAATAATTCTGTCTTTACAGACCATAGTGATAATGCTGCAGACTATATTAGAGACAACTTTTCTATAGATCTAAATGCCACCGAGGATTATCTTTATATTGGGTTTGATAGACCGTTTGGTGCTGTATATAACGAGATAGTTACCCCTAATACAAATGCAGGTGACTTTGCTGCTGAATATTGGGATGGGGATTCTTGGGAGTCTCTGGAGATAACCGATGAATCTAAGAACTATATTAGAAGCGGATACATCTTTTGGGACAGACCAGACGATTGGGCACAAGAGACTATTGACAGTATTGAACAATATTATATAAGAATAAGACCTAGTGTCGATCATAGTGCTACTAGCATGCGTGGCATTAATCTAGTATTCTCAGACGATACCGCACTAAAGAGAGAGTTCTTTGAAATTGATAATTCAGATCTATTACCTCCTGGCGAGTCCAGTCACATCACGAGTCATGTTGCAGCCCGAAATTCTATTGTCCAGCGCTTACGCAATTTAGATTACATTAAGTTTGATTCAAATAGTAATAGAATTAATATAACACAATGGGACTTACACGATATATTTGAAGTAAGAGAAGCTGCTACACATCTAGCGCTATCTAAGATCTTCTTTAATCTATCCGACAACGATGAGGATATGTGGTGGAGAAAATATAGAGAATACAGCGATAAGTATGAGGAAGCCTTTAGGCTTGTCCGTTTAAGTATTGATAATAATAATGATGGCGAAACTGATTCTAGTGAGACTCTAGCTCAGAAGAAGCCTTTTAGGTTTTTAAGATGATTGATTTAATGAGAGATATCAGGGACTCTGTCGAGTCGGAGGTTGCCACAGAATTAGGCGAAGGGTTTAGTAAGCTCTCCTACCTGGAAGATATCGAAAAGAATAGTTTTAGAACACAAAATAATCGTTACGGTGTCCGGGCATTAACTGCCACAGAGTCGGAAGGTGTAACGAAGTCTGTTAGATTAACACAATCCTTTGAAGTTGTACTAACTAAGGGTTACTTTCAGTCTACGATCAACGATTCAAAACAAATCGAAAAGTCGTTAGACAGTAGAGAAAATCTATTAGACATTTATAAGCGTCTTGTTAATACCAAGGCAGGATTACCCAGTGTTGTTTTGAACGTCACTAATTTGACTGTTAACGAACCAGAGTATCTTGAAGATGAGAAGGTCGTTGTTCAACGAGCAACAATGGATATTACCTATAGGTTTAGTTTAATTTAATTTTAAAGGAGTTGTTATGGCTATAACGATTAAAGACAATACGGTCGTAGCTGTTGAAAAAGAGGTAACCGAAGGCACCTATGTTGCCCCCTCTGGTGATACGAGCTATGTCCAAACTCTAAGTGATGGTACAGAACTAACACCATCTAAAGAGTTATTAGAAAGAAATATTTTTAATGGAAGTATCGGTAAGGCTACTCCGAGAACAGGTCTACAGTCTGTTACTGGGGCGTTGCCGGTGGAATTTAGAGGCAATGATACAGCCGAGGGTGCTGCACCAGAGTATGATAAGCTTATAGAAGCTGGAATGGGTAGCAAGAGAACTGGTGTCAGCAAAACTGCAGATGATACTGATTCTGGCACACCGCATACCACTACTAGAATTTATCTATTAGACGGCGATGCTGCTAACTATGCTGCTGGTGATAGTGTTACTGTTAAGGTTGCTGGAGATTATCATACCTCTCCTATTACCTTAATTAGTACTGCTGGTGGGGATAATTTTATCGATCTATTGATTCCCGCAGATAATGCGTATAACGATGGAGATGTGATTACTGCATTTACTACTTATACTTTGGAAGATGAGAATCATCCATCATTATCTATTACCAAGTTTGTTGAGGATGCTGTAGCAGAAACTGCAGTTGGTAGCAAGGTACTTTCCATGTCACTAGAGAATTTTGTTACTGGTCAATTGGCTAGTTTGAATTTTTCTATTGAAGGTTTATCTGCAGATAGAACTATAACAGCTAACCCATTTACCCCAGCATTTGACGATACTCTACCGCCTGTTATTTTACAGGCGTGTATATTTCAAGACGGCATTTTGGTAGATGTGAATGAAGTAAGTTTTAGTATGGAGAATTCTTTAGGTTTTGTAACCTCAACTTGCTCTCCAACTGGTAAGATTTCATCTAGAATTACTGAAAGAACTATTACCGGAACTATTAATCCTTACAAGCAAGATGATAGTGTTGATCAATTCGATAAGTTTGATGCTAATACTCAGTACAGTTTATTCATTACAGCACATCTTCCAAGTGGAGTTGCTGGAGAATATACTACTAGTATAAACATCTATATGCCGATCTGTATTACAACTGAAATTGGTGAATCTGATCAAGACGGTATCTTGCAGGACGAGTTAACTTTTTCGGCTAATAGAGGCGGCGATAGCGCAACTGACGAAATTTATATTAGTTATAATTAATATTTGCTAAGGAGACGGCAATGGCAAAAGTATATCGCACTAGCGATCGTATTCGTGTAAAGATTGGGGGATTGGTATTTACCATTAGTCCCCTAAGTTTTGATCAAAAATCAGAGATCCAAGCTCTAGCAATTAGCGGAGACATGGTGAAGGCTTTAGATTCTGCAAAGATGGCTGTTAAGTACGCAGTTAAAGATGTAGAGGGATTAGAAGATTCTGATGGACCATATAAACTTGAACTAGATGATTCTGGGATAACTGAGGATTCTCTTGATGTATTATTTAATACTGAGGTGCAAGATAACTTAGCATTCACATGTTTAAATCTACTCAAGTCTATTCCTAAGGAGTTTATTAATCCACATACTGGAGAAAAACTAGAGGGTGTATCTATAGTAAAGACTAGCTCTAGAAAAAAGAAGTAAGTAATGTCTGGCGTCTAGGCGGATTATGGGAGTACTTATACTATTGTATCCTAGATATTTCATCAGTAAGTACCTGGGAATATATAAATCTGGTCGGTCATTACAACAAACTAATTTACTATGAAGCTATCGACCCTAGGTTATTGACAAGAGGCTATACTGAATATCAATTAGCTGAGATGATGAAGCGCAAGAAGAGAAGCGTAGAGGGTATTATTAGTTGTAATATATACTTTCAAGAGGGCCTAGATCATTGGGAGTTTGAGGGGTTTAATTACGTCATGACTTTATTTGATCAATACCACCGGCACGGCGTCTTACCCTTTAGTGGGGCAGCTGTCGATCAGCCCGCAAAGATTATTGAGATATTTGATATATTAAGTCAATTAACAATAGAGCGGGACGAGAAGATACACCAAGAGCATCAACGAAAATTAAATAAAAAGGGAACTACAAAGAGTGTCTGATGTCAATATTAATATTAACGTACTCGCCCGAGGTGCAGAAAAGTCAGTTACCGGCTTAGCAAGGGGCGCTAACAAGGCAGACAAGAGCTTTAAGGCTCTGAATATATCCATTAAACAGGGTACCAGTGCGTTTAAGGTCTTTTTAGGCAACGTCGCTGCTCGTGGAGTGGCTAGGGTATTCGGTGCGATCACATCTAGTATTGCCGGTTTTGTATCTCAAGGTATTAAGACTAATCAACAATTAGAGACTTTATCTACGCAGTTTGAAGTATTAACTGGATCAGTAGGTGAAGCTAATAAAATAACAAAAGAGCTAGTTGAATTCGCAGCCGCTACTCCCTTTAGGTTTGAGGGTATAGCTAAGGCCGCCACTCGTCTATTATCATTCGGATTTACCGCAGATGAAGTTACAGATAGACTACAAGACTTAGGTGATGTCGCAGGCGCATCAGGTGCCGACCTAAGCGAGCTATCACTTATATTTGGTCAAGTACGAGCTGCTGGACAATTAACAGGCGAGAGACTATTACAGTTCCAAGAAAGAGCGATACCAATTGGACCGGCACTTGCTAAGAGTCTAGGTGTTGCCGAAAGCTCAATTAAACAATTAGTATCTGAAGGTAAAGTAAGCTTTGATGAGTTTGAGAAAGCCTTTAGAAGTCTCAATGAAGAGGGTGAATTTGCCTTCGGTGGTTTAGAAAAAAGAAGTATAACTCTAGCTGGAAGAATATCTACATTAGATGAGAGTATCGAGTTATTCGGAGCAGCAGTTACAGATCGTCTCACGCCTGCGCTTAAGGCTGGAGCCACTGCACTTACTGCATTCTTTGATGATTTAGCTAAAGATGAAGAGTTTCAAGGTTTCCTAGATCAGGTTGCCAATAATATACCAAGTGCTATTAGATTCTTAGGCGATGTATTAGTCGGTTTAGTACAAGTCTTTAACGGATTAAGAACTACTGTTAATACTATTAGAGCTGGGTTTAATGCCCTAGCTGTAGGTGTGATAGATAGTGTACTTGCTATGGGTAGTGCTATTAACGTACTTGCGTTAGCAATACCAGGTCTCAATGTTGTAACTACTCTTACCACCCAAGTTGATGCACTAAAGACACTGAAGTCCTCTCTAGAAGAGGTGGCAGTTGAGTCTATTGAGGCTAACGACGGAATAGCAAAGTCTCAAAAGGTCCTGACTGATACAATAAATAACGGCGTCAGTATAATCGTCACTAAATATAATGAAGAAAAGAAGGCAGCTGAGGACAGAGCTAATACCACAGTAGAATCTAATGATGATATAATTGATTCTGAAAAGAATAAGAATGCACAAATAAATCTATTCGCAGCAGCTGCAGCACAATCGGCTATAACTAGAAGAGAAGAAGAGAAAGCAACCAAACAATTTGAGGCTGAAGAAGACTTCCAATTCTTGCAAACTAATCTAGCTGAGGGGGAGGCCGCTCGAGTTGGTGCCCAAGCTATTAAGCTTCAAAATGAAGGAAAGACCGAAGCTGCAATTAAGATCCTTGGGGATGCTGGAGTTAAGGCAAAAGCTAATCAGGTTAAGGAAAAGGCGAAGTTAGACAAAGAAAGAGAGGCTGATCAAAAAAGTAGTTTAAGTACTATAGCGACTCTACAAAGTTCAAACAATAAAACATTAGCTACTATAGGCAAGGCTGCAGCACTTACTCAGCTCGCAATATCAGGACCAGTTGCCGTTGGTAGGGCATTTGAAGCATTTCCACCCCCCTTCAGTTTTATCGCAGCAGCGGCAGTAGCAACAGCAATAGCGGCACAAGTAGCTAAGGTGGCAGGGGTAAGTTTCCAAGAGGGCGGTATTGTCGGTGGTAGTAGTTTCACTGGCGATAAGGTACAAGCTAGAGTTAACTCCGGTGAGATGATCTTAAATAAACAACAGCAAGCGCAGTTATTCCAGCAAGCCAATGGCGGCGGCGGCGGCGGTAGAGAGATAATCGTAAACAGTACTATAGAATTAGATGGCGAGGTTGTCGGTAGATCTGTCTCTAGACAAGTTGCAGATGGTTTAGAGTTAGGAGAAGTTGTTTAATGTCGGGAATTAATTTCTTATCAGATAATCTTGTAAATGATGCAGACCTAACAATTACCACGGGCTCTGAGAATGCACAATTTCCTTTAGATAATATACAAAACGTTTCAACTGCTAAGAAATTTAGGTCTACAGGTAATACTGTAGTTATTGAATTGGATCTTCAGCAGACCAGAGACATTGATACCATAGCTATAGTGGGAGATGCCACCGATCAACTAGGCGTCACGGCGGTGAGTGTTAAAACTTCAGTTACAACAGACTTTAGTCTATCCACCCCGATACCTATTACTATCTCCTCTGAGCACAATATAGGATATGAGTTTATCACAGAAGTAACACATAGATTTGTTGAGGTAACCTTTACCGGAACTGGTAGCTTTGCTGAAGTTAGCAATATGTTTATAGGGAAGAGAATTAATCTCATTCAGAATAACTTTTCTATTAATTCTTTTCGCTATGGATATGATGATAATAGTAGAGTACGCCAGAATAGATATGGTCAGAGCTTTATAGATGAACTACCACTAAGAAAGAATTTAAGTGGAACTATGGAATTCGCAACTAAGAACGAGCAAGAGACACTAGATGATATGTTTATCAGACACGGCAGACATGAGCCTTTATGGATTATAGTCGATAACGCTTCTGCTGGAATGAACGAGGGTCAGTTTAAGCTCGCTATGTATTCTTATTTAAATAGAGTGCCTGAGTGGGCATCGACTGGTGGACAGACCTGGAATGCTAATATAGATGCAAGGCAGGTAGTATGAGCGCTTTACTTGTAGACGAGCTATTCCCAGGAGTAACGTTTTCTCAAAAGTTTCGTATTACTAGGAACGTTAATATAGCTGCAGTTAGACCATGGGTATATCTACATAACACACTTCAAGATGGTGACCTTCAAATACAAGTTAAACAATCATCTAACTTACTAGCGACTTTTACATTTTCAGCTGCCGAAGTGAATGCGGCTAAGACTCTAGCGTTTGCTCACGGGTTTATGACATTTTGTTTTAATGCCCTAGTATTAAGAATAGCTGAGGGTAACACTCAAGAAGAATATATCTTAGAATTTAGCATGATAAACCATTCTCTAGACACTGATAATTTTATAGGCATTGTACGCCGGTGGGAAGATAAAACTTACCCTACATATGGAGATGGTGTAGTAAGCGGTGAAGCACAAAACGATTCAGTAGAACCTGCTGGATTAGAGATTTTTGAATATAAATATTTGTAGGAGATATTATGGCACGTACGATTAACTTTTTCGATGGAGCAGAATCTAGCACCACCCCGACCATAGGAAATATTGTTGCAAGTGACTTAATTCAATATCCGAATGATGCTGCTTTTGAAGCCGGTGAGGCCGGCGCTCCTGCCGAAGGTAATATATATTTTAATACCACCATCAAACTAATCAGATACTATAACGGTACTGCTTGGATTTCTATTGTAGATGAATCCTCTACACAAACTATACAAAATAAAACTATAGACGGAACAGACGCTAGTGGCAATAATGTTGTAACTAATGACGCTACTGATGTTTCCTATGATAATTCATCATCGTCTATGTCAGCTACTGACGCACAAGGAGCTATTGATGAAGTTGAAGCACGCGTGGATACGAATGAAAGCGATATTGCTGATCTTGAAACACTCTCTGGTGTTGCTGGTGCTACTGATAACGGAACCTTCTCTGGAAGTACAATCCCCGATAATCAGGACACAAAGGAGGCGCTACAAGCGCTTGAGACTGAAGTGGAATCAAGAATTGCTTCGTCGGAAAAGGGAGCTAACAATGGCGTGGCGACTCTTGACGGGTCCGGAAAGCTACCTACAAGCCAATTATCAACTAGTGCAATGGAGCATCAAGGCTCGTGGAACGCGACCACAAACTCACCGACGCTAATAGATGGTACTGGAGATAATGGAGATCTATATGTAGTCTCTGTTGCTGGGACTCAGGACTTAGGAAGTGGTAGTGAAACATATGGAGTCGGTGATGTAGCATTATATAACGGCACTATATGGGAGAAAATTCCAGCTGCCTCGATGGGTGGCGGTGGAGCTAAGCTCTTAGGTGGTGGAGAAGTGTCTTATGATGCTGGCGCTGGACATACTAATTTAAATAGTTATGACTTTACTGGTGGCGGTGAGGCAATAGTTCCAAGCAACGCTCTCTTTAATCAAACTAATAATGTATCAGTATTTTGTTGGATGAATACCAGCACCACGGGTGTCGATCAAACTTTAATGTCTCAATGGGATGCTATTTCTAGCTCAAATCAAATATGGTCATTAGGCTTTAATGATACTTCGGGTAGCGGTAATATAGAGGTTAGGGTCAGCGATGGTACAGGTAAGAAAGTATACCTAGGTATTGGTGCGGCAGTAAATGATGGTTCTTGGCATCTCATTGGTTATACATTCACGACTAATACTTTAAAGATTTATGTTGATGGTGTAGAACTCACTGGTGGATCTCTAAATAAAGTAACCGATAATAATGTAAACACGCTCAATTCATTTGCTTCAAAAGTTTTTCTAAGCGGTCAACAGAACTTTGGTTTCGCTGAAAACCTTTTTACTGGTCTTAGTGATGAGTTAACTTATTGGAATAAGGAATTAACTGGTGCTGAAGTAACTGAGTTATATGGTGCTGGCGGCGTAATTGATATAACTGCCCATAGTGCAGCAGCAAATAATATAGCAGCTTGGATTGCTGATGGCGATAGTATGCCAACATTTACAGATATAATTAACTCTCTAGATGGTAACGATGCTACTGGTAATGCGGCAACGTCTACAACGGTTAATCCGGGAGCATCTGGAAGTGCCGATCTTACTTTTGATAATGATTTCTTTTTAGAAGTCGCCGGGCTTAATTATTCAGACAATACAATACCATCGAGTGAGAGTCCGATTGCTTTAGTCAGCGATGAGGATGTTGCTTATGTAATACCTAATACCGCTCCGGCTGGTCCTGACTTAACTATTGTAATTGATACGTTAGATAATGTTCCCCCAACTGGAGTAATTATTGCAAGGCAGTTAGATAGTGAGGTTATCATCGGTGATACACTAAAGTTAAAAGACGGTGAATCATCTCAGTTATATGAAATACAACCGGCAGCCAAAATCCCATATGTTCCAACAACCCCAGGCGATTGGCCAGTAGTCCCAGACACAACTGGAATTGCATTAGATGAGTTAGCTACTGGTGCTGGTAGTGCAAATGATACTTTAAGTAATTTAGGCACGGTCGCGGTAAATGCTAATATTGATCCTGACTTTGATAATGCTCGTAACCTAGGTAATGGAGCGGCTAGGTGGGCAGAGATAAGTGCGGCTTCTGCTGTTTTAAATGCACTTAAGTTTGTTGATGGTTTTGAAGGGAGCTCAGGCGATGTTCTCACATCAGTTGATGGATTTGGAACTGTTGTATGGCAGACACCTGCAGCAGCTGGGGCAACGCCAGCTTTAGATAATCTTGCCTCAGTTCAAATAAATACAGACCTGATCCCAGATACAAATAAAACACTTGATTTAGGTAGTGCTGGCTTTCAATGGGATAATGTTTTTGTCGAATGTGCAGAAGTCGAAGATCAAGTAAGAATAAATAATAATGCCTTAAGATTAGATGGCACTGGTGGAATAAGTACGCCCAGTGGAAAGACTGCTGAAGCTGCTATATTTTCAAATACTGGTGGAGCGACTAGAAACATAGGCACGTGGACGGCTAATGGGTCGGCTACTGGCGATTTAGATTTTGAGACAGGTAACGCATCATCTACTGATTCAGGTGATATAAATATAAGAATTGGTACAGCTAGTGGAACACGCGGTTCGATTAATATGATCGGTGCTGTTGATCACAATCAAAATATTTCAAATCAAGTTGTATGGGCGAGTGGTGTTACTGGCTCTAGGCCCGGCTCTCCGGTAACAGGTGAGAGATTCTTTGATACTACACTAGGTCATCCGATATGGTATGACGGAACTAATTGGGTTGATGCAACTGGAGCTACGGTATAATGGGATTTGCAAATAGATCTGAATTTATAGAAGCTCAGGCATCAGAGAAGGTTACTCTTGCGCAGGTGGAAGCCAATGCACCTCTTCGGGAATGGGCAATAAGTTCTGGTGATATCTATACTAAAGTTGTATTATACTATATTATTAATATGTTTCAAGACGATACTGAGCTCACTGAGGCGGCATCCGCTGCAGTAACTGAAGGCGAGTGGTTCTTTGAGTCATCAACTAATACTGTAACTATTCACGTTAATGGTGGGGGTGACCCCGGTCTAGTTAATACCATAGCTAGATATCAATTTAACTATAGTGATGCTCCTATAACAGCGAGTATTGATTTAACCAACTCAGGCAGTCATGTCCATTACGAGGGTCGAATAAAGTCTGCTCCTGGTTATAAACACAAGATTGCCACCGAACAAAAACTTACATCTATCATTGGCTCAGGGGTACTTAAGCTAGAGAATACAGATGGTGGCTTAGATTCTATATTTGATAGTCTATTCTTTGAGAACAGAGAGGTGCGAGTATATAGTTGGAATCGAAATCTAACCTTTAGTGAAGCCCGCATTATATTTAGAGGTAGGATTACAAATAAGACATACACTGAAGCCGCCATTGAATACCGAGTTAAAGATAATCTATTTGATTTGAATCAACCAGTACCACAAGACGCATATACAGATGACGATAACGTGAATGAAGACGTTAAGGGTCGCTACAAGAGATGGATTTACGGTAAGGTTGACGGACTAAAGCTACAGTCAATTGATCAGATAGGAAGTGGGTTTGCTATAGCTGGGACAGTCGCAGGTGATGGTACAAGTACAACTTTAACTGGAGTAGGCACTGCGTTCTTATCTGAGACATCCCCCGATGACAAACTTGCCATAGGCACACAAGAGTTTACTATCGAATCAATTGAAAGTGATACCTCTCTGACATTAGATACTCAACCTGCATTCTCTTTTAGTTTGCAAACTGCAATATTAATTCCAGATATACCCACAACTAATAAGAATAGAGATTTCTTTGTTGCTGGACACGAATCTGCTACATTATCTACAACCGTGGTGGAAATAAAACAATTCAATAGGATCACTGTGGCTGATACAACCGGCTTTATAATAGGGGATTTTGTTGAATTTACTACTGGCGAAAGAATTGAAATTAAGAATATAGATAATACTAATAATATATTGGTTCTGAGACAGAACGTTATCATCAAGCCCGCTATTAGTTCTGCTGTTATAAGACAGCCCATACAAGAATTATTTGCTGAAGGTACTGCGATTAACGATGATGATTTTACAATAACAAATAGTACTGAAACTACCATAACACTAGACAGTGATACAGAATTTAATCTTACCAGGACTGTTACTTTTGCATTCGAAGCAACGTTTACCAATGGATCTAGAAATGTAACAACTACCGACCTTGTTGATCTTAGAGATATAATTAGTCCTAGAGATTTCATTCGCCCTCAGGATATTCTCTTTACCACCTTCTATGAGGTACTACAAGTTAATGAGCAGAGCCTGGACTTAAGAGTTGTCTTTGCTGATCCTAACCATACCGGCGACACCGAAGGTCGTAGACCTGAATATATAGGTGATGATACTATTGTATCTGGGAACGTCTTAGGTAAGACTAAAGATGGTCTAGCTGCTGGCACTTGGATACAAACTGCAGCCGATGTTGTACTCGACCTACTAACAGAGATTAATGTACCATCTATAGATACTTCTTCTTTTGCCATAGCAGCACAAGATAATAAAGAGCTTGTATCATTAACCCTCCCGTTGACTGTTAGCGGCTCTCAGCCTACAGTTAGGTCTGTTGTTAATATACTAAACAAAAGCGTAAATGGTTCGGTAACATTAAGTAATGACTTACAACTTAAATATAAAATTCTACTTGCCGATCTAGATCCAAACCTACAGGTTATAACAGACAATGATGTGGTTCGTTGGAGTATTAAATCAACTAGCAATGAGTCAATAAGAAATAGTTTGATTCGGTATAGACACCAGGACATTGTTAGATCCACCCTAGACTCTGGTACAAATGTTGTGAGTTATACAAGTGAGTTTGTTAAGAACTTCATCGGAACTAATAGTAGTAATGAACTAGATATATATTTATATAACGTTAGAAGTGCTAGAGTGGCTTCACATAGAGATGTGTATTATAGAAGCCTGTCCCGAGCTGAGATTAAAATTGAAGCTGATCTTAGATTAGAGGATATTGAAATTGGTGATCAGGTACAGCTTGAGTTTGATAGACTCTACGTTCGTTTAGGTGACAGTACTAGTAGGAAGAAGATTGCAGTGGTCGTCGGTAAGACCGTAGATGGACAGAGAGTTACTCTAGACTTAAGCGATCTAGGTAATATATATAATAGAACCGCAATCATTACCAGCAACTCTGCAGTAGATTTTAGTGCTGCAACTGAAGACGATAAATTAAAGCTCGGATATATTACAGATAATCGCGGTATTATAGACGATGACGAAGTAACTTTAAATATTAATTTAATTAATTAGGAGATGGTATGGCATATAACCCTTTAGATTTAGCTGACATCGAAGCTGGCAAGCCAGTTAAGGAAGAGTTATGGGATACAGTCAGGGAAAATCAGGAAGACGCTAATACGCGCCTTATAGCTGTTGAGCAAACCAGCAAGATTGATGTATTCGATTTCAAGGTAGTCGGTTCAATTGAACAATATACTGCCACTGAAGTAACTACTGGGATGCCGGTCTTTAAAGCCCCCCTGGATGCACAAATGGTTAGCTTTGTTGTCACGTTACTAGCCGCATCAACCAGTGGTAATCTTGAAGTTGAAATAGATAAGTCTACAGATAATGGTATAAATTGGACACCACTTCTAACTACCCCTGTTACAGTAACCGGGACTACAATTGGTTCTATCAGCGGCTCAGTTGATTGGGTAGACGTTCCCTCTCAGAGCTTTGATCAAAATGATTTACTAAGACTTCGGGTCACTGGAGTACAAGCGGATCAAGGTGAGTTTCATATTTCAATTTACGCGGAGTTAGAATAATGAGTGGTGGATCAGTACTGTTTCCTAATAAAGATATAATAGTTGAAGAGTTTACGGCAAATGATACGTGGACCCCCGACAAGGGTATAACGAGTATAGACGTAGAAGCTAGTGGCGCTGGTGGTGCAGGCGGCGGAGGTGGTCAAGGTGGCGTAGGAACTCCAGCTTCAGCTGGTGGAGGTGGCGGTGGAAGTGCTCCACTACAAAGAGTTAGATTAGACGTTACTCCTGGTACTACATATACAATAAATATCGGAGCTAGTGGATCAGTTGGCGTCGGCGGTGCTAGCCAAGGTGATGATGGTTCAGATGGATCGGTCGGTGGTGATTCTGAAATAGTTGGTGTTGCCGTATTTAAAGGTGGAGATCCAGGACGTGGCGGTCAAGGTACAACTAGCACTGCTTCCGGTGGTTCTGGTGGCGCAGCTAGAGTCGCAGCTGGTACTGGTGGTGATGGTGGTGATGAAAATACTGCCGGTAACGATGGTCAAGGTACTATGCTTTTTGATGGTGGTACGGGTGGACCCTCTACTTCGGGTAATACTGGTGGTGGAGGTGGTGGATCAGCATCATTATTTGCCGATGGTACAGACGGTGGTGCCGGTAATACAAACGGTGGAACTGGAACAGCCCCTGGGGCTTCTGACCACGGAGTCGGTGGCGGCGGTGGCGGCGGTGGCGAAGGTGGATCTGGCGGTAACGGTGCATCTGGTGGACCTGGCATTATCAGAATTATGTATCAGAATCCTTTGGCTTAATATAAAACTTTAGGTCCCTTGGTTGTCACCGTCTCCGACTTCTGGGGGGCTATTTTCTTTTTTAAGTTGAGAATTATAACAATCTTTACATTCATACCATATCTCTTCGTGAGTAAAATGGGTATCTGGTGTGTAATGGCCCTTTAAATCATCCCACTTTTTAAATTTACCACAAGTTCCACATTGGTTAACCATATAATTACTCCTTATCTTTTATCTCCAGTTTATTATTCTTTAATAATCCTTTAAATACCTCAAACCATATCCCAACTCCACCGAGTTCTCCGGATTCATGCCAGATAGCTAAGTACATTTGCCTGGCCTTACCATAATCATTTCGTTCTAATATCCACTTTCCACTTGGATCTTTCTTCATTCAGCTGCTCCCGTAGTATTATGAACTTCTTTCTTAGTATCATATGTCTCTCTAGTAACAAGACGTAATCTACTACGCACCTTTTCAAAGCAAGGGATTGAGTCTTTGTTTCGCTTGAGTGCGTAATTGGGGAATAGACTAATATCAAGCACAGACTTAAAGATCTCAACTGTCTTAAATAGTTTCCTATAGAGTGTCTCTTTGCAATACGTACCATCAAAGTCTTGTGGTAATGATAACTCTGTCTTAGATTTAAAGAATACATGTATCTTATCTCCCTCGTTTACTGATCGTCCTGATCTTTGAATCGCTTCAAGAACTCTTGATTCATTAGTTCGCTTTGGATTGAGTACTGCTTTTGTAACTGTTTTCTTCGAGCACCACTGCGCAATATTGTCGCTATTAATCCCGATAATAGAAGAAACGCAACTATTATATATAGATAAAAGTACATCATTGTTTGCTCCTTGTAGTAGTTCATTCATAAACTTATCTAAAAACTCTCTCAATGCAGGCTCTTTCATTGTAGCTTTAAGCGCGCTACCTTTGATTGTCACCTCACCTGTCTCTTTACATTGTAGCACATAGTTCTTAGCTTTCACAATCAAAACCCTACTAAACACACCATCGTTCTCCCAGCGTATCATATCGGGAAACTCATCATTCAAATCGTCTATAAATGAACCAAACGTACTACGAAGGCTAGTGAACATAAAACTATCTGTATCTGCATTAACGATAATACTACCACGGGCATTACAATAATCAATACCTTTGTTGAGAATCTCTCGGCCCTTTTTTGTTACTAGGGCAGCAGACTTAGGACTATTAAAGTTAAGTCCAGGTGCTCCCATAAAACCATAGGCGGAGTTAATAATGATCTTCTCTGCTTGCTCAAGATCTTTAAACCTTCTCTCTCCGGTAGTCTTAGCGAGTGCCTTATGATCTAATCTCTGATCTGTAAATATCGATACCATCTTTAAGAACAACCCCTTCGGGTCTTTAACTGCGTCTGTAACTTTAAATTCTCTAATGATCGATGGGTAAAAGGAGACTAGATCCACCTTATAACACTCACCATATACACCTGGATTACCAAAAGAAATGCCACCTTCAAAGGGCTCAGACTCAGTTGCCTTAGGGATTGAATGTTTCTCGGCCAAGTACGAACGGACCATAAAGGAGTTAATCTGTGAGCCGCTGGCAGTGTTAATGATCTGTTGTAAGGTTCTAGGTATCATCCGAGCATAATAGAAGTAGGGTGGTATTAGTAGATCGAATAAGGCTAAAGCGTCATCAGCATCATCCTGAGCGTACCGCTTAAACGTGTTCCACGAATCCATATCACCACTTAGGTATCTGTCATAGATCTCTACGGGAGATACATCTGCAAAGTCCCAGTGCTGTCTTCCTTCCTTTTCAAGTCCTTCAAACTTGATGATCGGCTTGAGTGAATATGACGGATAACGTCGCTCAGTGTCAGCTTTAATTGCAAGAAATTTTGTGTCGATAAGCTCTCTGCCTTGCACGGTAACATTCTGATAGTCGTAGGACTGCGATCCATCTTTTCTAAACTTTGATGTATAGCTGCTAAACTGCGCCGCTTCTCCTGATCTTCCAAGGTTAAGTTCTCCTCCTGAGCAATACCTAAGGTAGGGTAGATCAAAATTAAAGATATAATGGCCAAGCATGACCGACGGATTAACCCTTCTAACAAATTTACACCACGCATCTATCATCTCCTTGTCTGAGGAATAGTCCTCTATTGAAAATAATCGTTTATGAACGTTAGCACCCACTCGATAAGTGTTTGAAATCATTAGGACTTTAGAGTTCTCATCATGTGTAAGCCCGGTAGTCTCGATATCAAAGCTAAGCACTGATAGATCAGATGGCTCTAGTCCCAGGTAGTAGGTGACCCCAGTCTTCACGAGGAAGGCCTCTAGTGGGTTGTATATACCATAGGTGTCTATCCCCTTGGCTTTGGCTATAGATCGCGCCTGGCGGCTCTCAGAGAGGCTATCGAACTTCTTGGCGTACTTGTATTCTAGCTCACCATCAAGCTCATAGCAGTGCCCTGTGGGCATCTCAGCGTATAGTAGCCAGTGGTTATAGCGTATCTTCTTAGTGCCACCGTCGTTTAGATGTAAAATAGAATGGTCGTCCTTGACCTCTAAAGATACCACTCCATGTGTATCATCTTTTCCGTATATAAACTTATCGTGTGTCATTTGGTCTCTTCCTTCTAAAACGTCTAGAGATTAGTTTTGTTTTAAAATCCTCTAATATAATAATAATTCTCTCAATGTCAACCATCTCATAGCATCTTCCACATAAAAATAAAGCATCTAATTTTTTAATATACTCTTCTAAGTCATCAATTCTATATACAGTCTCTACGTTAAAACTCATCTTTTTCCTCCCATACAAAATATCTTTCTTTAGTCTCTTCATAAGCTAATACTTGACCAGTGAACGGTTTACCGCCACGTTGTGAGCTAGAGATCTTTCTCTTCCTGCCCATCTTATTTAATATAATAGCACAATCAACGGCAGCATGTATAGCATTAGATCCAAGTATTGACTCAGCACCTTGCATTTGTTGTCCGCTAACGTTCCTAGATTTGTTCTGATGGTGTATGCAGGCTATATGGCATTTGGCCTCTCTTGCTAGCGTCCTAATCTGAGACAGTGTTTGGTTTACTTGATTATAATTGTTTGCATCAAAGTTAGAAAAAAGAAGTAAGGTGTCGATTACTACAAAGTCCCTTGGGTTCTTATTAAGGAAGTCGTTAAGTGAGTCTAGCGGGTTACTAGAAAGAATACCGCCAGTATGCAGCAGTATATCGTCACTCTCTTTAGCCCCGAGCTTCTTAAATTGTTGATAGAGTACCGCGTCCTGCTCTTCAAGTGCTAGGTATAATGAGCTGCCCTGCTTTACTTTTCTGTTTAAAAAGAAGTTACCCTGTGCTATGTCAACTGCTGCCTGCCTAACGATTGTAGACTTACCAGACTTAGGTTGACCAACCCATAATGAGAACCCGCCTCTAGTTAGTAGTCCATCTATAACCCAATCTATTTGTGGTTTTTCTATTAGTAGTTGGGATATAGGTCTAGCATCGATTGCTGGCTTCTCTGGTAGTCTAGGTTCGTGCTTAGGGTCATTACTAAATGCAGACTCGATGGTCTTTAGGTCCTTGTCATCCAACTCTCCATCTTTACCTGACTTAGCTCGTGCTGCATTGATTAATAGTTCTCTTGCTTCAGCATCATTATAATTTTGTTCTTGTATATCTTTAGCCGCCTTGTATAGTGTTGAATTCCACTGCCCCTCTGGGGCCCCAAAGGTAAGAAATCTATATGTTTGTTCACTTAATCGGCCCTTGATTATTAGTTCTACTCTTGATACTAACTCTAACTTCTTATAATCACTAGGCTTAATCAGCTTACCCCCACCGTTTGTTTGATCAACAGTTAAACTCTTATACCAGAACCTAGATGCGTCAGTACAAGCCGGGTCTGCTTGTGGGAACTTCTCGATTAGATCCTTGACTGTGGCCTTGTATACATCCTTGTCTGTTATAGGTTCTTCTAGAAATAAGATCACTCTAAATCTATCATCAACTGTGCCGTTCTTTTCTTTTTGGTGGCTCTTCGTTGTGGCAATGATATGTTTATAGTCCCAAAATAAATCGTAGGCGTCCTTTAATGACAGACCACCATCAAAATCTAAGCCGATCGCTTCTGCCTTTATAAAGTTAGATGCTTTTCGATGTCCATCCTTGAACACTCCTAGCGAATAATCATTATGTTTTATAAAATCAGTAAGTCCAACGAAGTCTAATTCAACCTCGTGTGCTGTGGTATTGTCTGGAGTGCGTGAAATTTTCATCATTAGAAGTCATCCTTTCTTGATACGCTGGTTGTGGTAGTGCTAGGTGCTGCACCGGGGGGTTTAACTAGACCTTTGAATACATCATTACCAACACCGAAATTAGAGGCAACCTTGCTTAGTGCGTCTGTCTCTGCACTTTTAAATAAGTCACCATACGTCTGACCCTTTGGTTTGACAGCCGCTCCACCAAATGCGCTTCGAGTGACGTCTCTACCTTCTATGTGTAGGGTCATAGTCATCTTAACTGCCACCCCTTTGTCTGTGCGATCTACTACTTCTGTATCAGTAGACCATCCCTCTACGCCCAGTACTTCATTTAGTCTCTCTCTCACATACTGTGCTTTGATTGAGGTTAACGCGAACCCTCTTGATTTGTCGGTAGTCATAGCCTCTTTAGGAAACGCCGCAGTTAGTTCTTTATATATTTCTTTACTCATTTTTTCTTCCTTTCTGGTGTAATTATAAGCCCATCGTTTGAATTTTTCCAACACTTATTTATATACGGACAAGGTTTCCCATAGATTTTACCACAAGCCCCTAGATTTCTTGGGAAGATTTCCTTATCAACCGCTCGCTCAACTTCAGAAATCGAAGACGTGATAAGCTCTTGATTAATCTTTGGAGCCTCGCCGATGATAGTTTGGATAAGTCCTTCTTCCCGGATAGATTGCTTCCAAGTACCTCGACAGCGAGTCCCGTCGACAGTTTGGGGGCAGGTACGATGCCTGACGTGAGTTCCGTTAAAGTTACATTTAGTACATACCTTAATCTTTGGAATAGTTTTAACCAATACGATGTAACCGATCTGTTGGATATTAATTGAGTTCGCATACAAAGCCAGTTGAGTGTCATCATTAAGAGCACTAGGGTTGTAGGGTCTAATTGCCGTCTTGTGGTCGATAAGAACTCTACCGAATCCTTTAAGTTTAAGGATGGCATCAATGACACCGGGTCTGTTTGGTAACGTTTGTTGGACACTTTCTACCTCTTCTATTAGTGGATAAATTTCTTTTACATAAGCTTCTAATAATATACGACCTTTAACTCTAAGCGATGCCCATGATGCTTGCTCGGGACTACTAAATTCTGTATCACCAACGAGTAGTTCATCATAGTCTCTGTCATCAAAGTCTAAGTCTCTTGTATCTTCCCAATTAAAAATATCTCTAAAAACTTTAACCGGATCTGCGTTAGATAAGAGTAGTTGGTTGAGCGCCTCATCCACAGCAGAACCAAATGCCAGCGCTGATGATTTACCTGTAGGCCTAAGCCTTTCGTTGTAGTGGTAATCAAAGCTTTTCGGGCATATCATGTACCGCTTCCAGGCACTGTATGATAGTTTCTTCATCCGTCAACTCTTTCGTTAAAGTATAAGTGTTCACCCATCCATTTGTGACAAGGCAAGTCGTCTACATATCCTCGTGGTTTTGTCATAACCAGGTCTACATGTGACTTTAAGTCTAGCGCTTTTACTACGGCTTCAGCCCATTTATATCCACTCTGGCTCCAGACTACCACCTCATACCCCCGCGCTTTATGAGACTTAAGTAATTTGATATGAAACTTGTGTGGCTTTAAATACAAAATAGTACCATCATATGGATCAGTTATTTCTATTTTATCTGGCCCAGGTTTATAAGACTCTTTGCCTTCCCACATTACTAATGTATCATCACAGTCAAATGGAAGAATATTTTCGTTATGTATCGTTACCATCAGTCTTTCTCCTTGTGCCTATCATCTTTACCGTAGTCTTTAATCTGGTGCTCAAGTAAAAACAAACACCCGCAAGCTGCATGAGCGATATGATTAAGTCCACTCTCGGGATCGTTAGTCTCTCCACCAATCCAGGCAAAAATATGACGAAGCATGGCGCTGCTAAGACGAGTCCAAGCAAAACCAGATCTCCAATTATGCGGAGTATAATTAGCTGCACCGTAATCAAGTACTTTCGCTACTTCTAGTAGCGCCTCCGTCGGAAGTAGACTCATGTTGGGTTTTCCCTTGTCGTATTTCGTTGCTGTCTTCTCTATTCCCGCTGCTAATTTTACTTCTGTATTCACTAATTGCCTCCTTAAATTTAATTGTTTCATCTACTAACGATTCGATTGCGTCTGCTGAAAGTCCACGCCTCTTTGCTATCTTAAGAAATCTCCATTTAGCACCCCAAGCATCTTTAGATTTAACTTGAAGCCTTTGCCATTGATCTGGATCTACCTCGTATTTATTCATCATCACCTCTATATTCTTTGAGCGCATCGTCACATTTAAAAGCCTCTGGAAATGCATGGAGATCGTTTAGTGTTGCGGCAGCGGCGTCCAGTGCATCAGCCAACTTATCTGCTACTGACTTCTCTATTACGTGAATAGCATTAACAACTTCAAATTCATGGCAAGTCTCACCTTTAATCCAGAACTCCCTCATGACTTGCTCCTATATCCATCTTTAGACCACCCGATACCTTTTAGTATATGATCGGCTCCAGTAGGTAATCTGTTTATGTTCTTACTACCACACTTGTGACAGACTTTATCTTTATCTCTGTCCTTAATGTTTCTAAATTCCTCGTAATGATGTTCGCAGTCTTTACACTCATATAAGTATGTTGGCATTAATCTTCTCGAGGTGTGAATAGTAACATATGTAATTTATATTGTTCTTTGGTCATCACGCCCAAGCTACCGCCGTTCACCATGTCAATTCTAGTTGCAATGCCACTTTTAAAAAAATAAGTATCTGGAGTGCGGTCTGGAGTAAAAATTGGATTAACTTCCTCGGGCCACTTATCACTCCCAGGCTCATTTGAAAAAAAACTCAAAAAACCTAAAGCTACTGGTGCTATACCTAGTGCCTTTAAAAACTGTCTTCTCTTCATTATAAACTCCTTGGGTTCTTGTCTTTTGTGTCGGTGCGAAAAGTATTACCACAGCTACCACATATATATCTTTGATACCCCGGACCATTTAATCTCTGCCTTGTTCCGTTCTTATGGATCTTCTTACTACCGCACTTAGGGCATACGTTTACATCACCCTCTACAAAGTTATTCTTGTTTACACCTCTGTTGCCATGAATAGCGCGGGTCTTGATATATACCTTATGTAAAACCTCAACATCCTGCTTGCAATACTTATCCATCAAGACTAAGTCTTTCGGTGTCTCTTCTTTGAAGGCAATCTTAGTCCAGGTGTTCCATTTATCAGACCAATGTATCTTGCTCTGGCATCCAAAAAACTTAGCAGCGGCGTCTAGACTATTGCTATACAGAGATATGCTACCTTTAAGTACCTGCAAAGTGTCAACGTGATGCATCTTAGGGAGGGGCGGTAGTCCATAAGACATAAGTCTGGTGTTTAATACCTTAAGATCAAACCTCTTGCCGTTGTGAGTTACTATCTCGTCAGCATCGTGTAAGATCTTCCATATGTCTCTAACCAAGGGCTCGTCGTTATGTCTGGACTTCTTCCAAGCCGTCTTGTAGTCCCAGAGGTTGAGGCTTCTTGCCTTCTTATCACCTTCTAGTTTATAACCAAAGCACATGATGCTCTGAATATCAGCTTTAAACGTGCGACCTGGCCATGCTCCTAGGCTGGGGATTCTACTATATATCTCTCTAGGTATCGGTAGAGTTTCTAAATCCCAGTAAACTATCTTAGGTTTTTTCATAATATCTCCATATCTTCAGGGGCAATGTATTCTATATCGTCACCTAGTTCATTAATAACCCAAACAATGTAAGCAAAGTCATCTTTAGTATAAGTATTATATCCAACTATAATTCCGTCCATATTTAATCTGCGATCATAACTATATTTATCCATAAAATGAGACGTAAGTTGTTGAACTAAGGGACCAAAATCATTATCTCTAAGTAACTCAGGATAACCATGCATTTCGTCGGCGTGATCGCTCTTCCATTTAACTAATCTTTTCTTTAACCTCACTTCTGTTCCCATTTTCATTTCTTTTTCCTTTGTTTTTCGCGACGATTAAGGCGACTGAGCTCATTCATCTTAGAATAAAACCGCATTAAGATTACCGATTCATCTACTACGGTGTTCTTTAGTGAGTCAACTGCCTGGTCCATTATACATCTAGCCGCTTCTTCAAATCCAAATTGTTTAAATACATTGTTCCACGCCCAATGATCGGATGCCTCTTCCATAAATTGAGATTGATCCTCTGTAAATTCACATAGGTCTCCATTTTTTTGTGCCACAGAAAACGCATCGTCTCTATATGCCTGATTAGAATTTCGTATTGCTTCTTTCTTCATATCCTCGTCCAGTATAATGTTTTCCCGGCTTGTATAAAACTTTGCCTGGTGGTATTCTTCATAAAACTGCCTAATATATTTCTTTTCATCCTCTGAGAGTTTATCATAATACTCCATAAATTCTAACGATACAGGTAATGTCTTATTTCTCATTACTCGTAGCCAATCTATCGATGAGTCCAACTTCTAATGCTCTGGCTGTATTAAAATATGTATCACCTTTAAACCAACTATTAACAGTTCTCTTCTTGACACTTACACGTTCGGCTATAATATTCTGCATGAGACGTAGTAATTCTCTATTATGCGCAGCGTCAGTAGATGAGCTATTTGAATCTACCCCATAATGAATCATTATATATGAGTTATCAAATGCCACCCTCTTTGTTGCGGCTTGAAGAATCACTGCTCCTGCAGACATGACGGGGCCAGAACATACGATCTTAACCTCGACCCCGCCACTTGCAAAAAATTTAATGGCGTCATAAATTGCTAATCCTTGATAGAAATCTCCGCCTTCAGTATTTAAAACTATAGTAATCTCTGATGATGCTTCTAAAGCTGTCAGCCCAGTCATTAAATTTGAATACATTTCATCATCCACATCTCCTACGAGATATATAATAGAATTCTTCTTGTCTAAAAATCTTAATGTTTCTAGGCCTCGTTCTTTCATTACTTATCCTTTTTCTTACCTTTAATCACGCCAGTGCAAAAAAGCTTAACAAATTCAGGCGTATCACCGATTGCTTTGCTAGCAGCGGCTTCTTGCATAATACCTGCAGCAGTTAAGTTGGCAAAATAGTCCTCTGGCTTCTCTAAGAATAGAACCACTTCTTCATCATCAGCTAGACCGAATGCCTCGCTTAAAGACTTAGTTACTAATTCACCCTTCTTGTTCTTAAAATGACTTAGCTTTAAAATAAAGCCCTTACCATCTTGACGTTTGTTTACTCCACCTAATCTAGGCATACTTACTCCTTAGTTGATTGTTATTCTACAGTCAGTGCCATCGTGATATACTTTGACGTGACCATCTTTAATTTCCTTAAATTCATATACGTTTAGTTCATTGCATATTTCTATTATCTGGTCTATTGAATAGTCATAGTAGTAGTTATTTGTTATATCAGTTTGGTCTTCACCACATCCAGATAGTAAGAAACACAACACTATTAACTTCTTCATTGTATCTGCCCTTTCATTTTAGCTTCTTCAAACTCATCTATATTGTCGACGTGATCCTTTTGACCCATCATATAGCCGAATTGGAAGTATAGCAGTTCTCTTTTACCGAAGTCATCAAAATTATCTTGTATCGTGAGAGCAACGTTAGCCATCATTTCTCCAGTTATTCCACCAGTATAGGCGAGAAGGAATGCCTCCTCAGCTTTGTCCCTTGGATCATCTTCTCCATTAATTAGCTCTTCAAATCTACTAAAATCTATCTTCACGTCGTCCATCCTATTTCCTTTTATCTATTCTTAAGCTTCTAACGTAGTCACCTAATGCACGAGGGGCGGAGAATGATGTGCCTCTACTTCTTCTTATGTCGCCCCATTTCCATACATGGATCTTTAGTCCATAGTTAGAGTAGCTTGCAGGCTCTCCATACGTATCCAAGGCCCCGACTAGTCTCATGTTACTATTCACACCTTTAATGCACTGTGGGTACAAGACACATTTCTCGTTTAGATTAGCGTTCTCATTACCAGCACTTACGAATAATTTTATACCCCGCGTAGTTACAAATTTTACTACTTTCTCTAGGTATGGAGTAGTATAGTTTGCACCGAGGGAGATATTAATTACTTCAGCACCTTGCCTGTAGGCCTTGTATATGGCTTTGGCTATTGTATTCACGTCGCGGCTTGGTATTACTTTATATATGAGAAAACATATGTTTTTAGTGTTAGCGCGTCTGTTGATTATAGATGTAACATAACTACCATGTCCAATTTTATCTGCACCGACTTCAGCTTTGTCTATAGTAAAGTCGTGATGACCATCAGTACATAGCTTAAAGAAAGACATATCAAATGGTACAGGACTCATTCCAGTGTCAATAATTGCGATCTTATACCTATCATCCACACCCGCGTAAGCTTTTGTGCAGCTCCCAAGCATATACCCAATACAATATCCTATTACTCCATATGCGATTATTCTTAGAAATGCCATTAAATACTCCTGTTTTATTTCTGATGGTTCTTTACTCATTATCTTCTCCTAATTCTTTAATTAATGCATCAGCTAATTCTACACATTCTTTCATATAACCAGAATATTCGTTTTTGCCTATATATCCAAATCCCTGCATAGCAAGGCCTGCGAAATACTCACGTTTGGTTAGGCCCTTCGGATGCTCATATATAGGTTGGTCCTCGGGTACTGTATGACCTACACATATTTTACCTGGAAACGCTGGTTCATTCTTCACTTTACTTCCTTTATCAAGCATTGGTTATCTGGTAATTCATACCTATCACCCAGTTCATCTTCTACTGTCCATACTTCCATGTCAGCTTCAATCAGTTTATAGTCAGACTTTACTCCGCCTATATTTGGTATAAACATTAGACATGTGACAATTATTGCTTCCATATCCTACCTCAAGTCCTGTCTACGTCTAGATAATGTACAGTAAACCCACGGTATACCCTATATCCTAACTTAGTTGCAGGATTCATGCCAAGGGTGTTATACTTCCACTGGTAAATGTACCTTGGTATTTCTACCGCTTCTGACATAATGTCTACCATAGTCCACATCTCGTTATTAGTTAGGAGATTCCTTGAGTACAGTTTAAACTCACCTAGTTCTCTATTGTATCTATATGATACCCTTTTGTAAGTTGTGCCATCCCAAAATGACCATTCTCCGCGTTCTTTCACTTAATACTCCTCTGTTTTGGTTTTTAATATATAATTTTCCAAATAATCAAGCTCACCTTGTAATTCGTTGTATCTTTTTAATAATTCATCATATGCTCGCTTCTCAATAACATGCCATCCAACAGAAAGTAGATTTGATTCTCCGTGCGGTAACCTACTAACTTCAAAAGGCATATCTATTTTTGCATCATATGGAAGTTGTTGTCTTATATAAAACTCTGATGGATTACTCATTTTATTTCTCCTAGTTCTTTAAGTATTTGCTCAGTTTGATTTCGAAGTTTATCCCTCGGTCCTATAGAGCCATGTTCAAATACCCACTTAAGTTTTTCAATAGCTTTATCGTATGCCGACTTTTCGATAACATGGACACCATCTAGCATTTCTCTAAAGGTTATCCGTGGCTCGAAATTTAATACTGTAAAGATATCTCCACCATCTTTGGCTCCACCTTCAAGAGTGCCAAGCTCAAATGTTCTTGGTTTACTCATGATGCCTCCCTTTCATCTTCACGATAAGTACTACCATACTCTCCGGTCATTAAACGAATCCAAGCGAGGAGTTGTTCGTGAGTGTAGTCCATTAAAACTTCACCTGAGCATTTGCCGTTAATGAATGCCACACATGCAAACGTCCCATCATACATTTGATAAATCTCGAATTTATGTTGTACGTCTTTAATCTTCATTACCTACTCCTTTGTCTGTTTTTTCTATTCTTTCTTTTGCTATTTCAAAATACTTATCATCTTGCTCTATACCGATAAAGCTTCTGTTTAGATTCTTAGCGGCCACGCCTGTAGAACCAGAGCCCATTGTGAAATCTAGGACCGTTTCGCCGTCTCGTGTATATGTCTCGATTAAGTATTCTAATAGAGCTACTGGTTTTTGTGTTGGATGCACCGATTTTCTATTATTCTCTCTGGCTATGCTTATGATATTTGTTTTAGTTTTATGAGTGTAATAGTGGTATTTTCGATTTTCTGTCTGGCCTATACTTTTGGCCCCGCTTAAACAACTACTGCCATTTTCTGTCTTAGGTAAAACGTGTTTATATGGTTTATCGAGTATGTCTCCCCTGTAATCATAATGTGGTGGCTTTAAGTAAAATGTAGAGATTATTTCATTTTTTTTCATAGGCATCTTTCTGGCGTTTCCAATGCCCGTGCCGCGCTCTTTAATCCATATCCAATCATATTTAAACATCTTGATATTAGATAATCGCAAATGACTACTAAAGGGCTCACTACCGAATAAACAAATAGCACCGTTATCTTTAACAATACGCTTAAGCTCAGCCCACATTGGCTCAAACGGTATAACTGAATCCCACTTACAAGCAGTGGTTCCATATGGTGGATCTGTTAGACACAAATCAATAGAATTATCTGGTATTTCTTTTAGTAATTGTAGGCAATCACCATGCATTAATTTAATCATCTGTTATCTCCTTCTGTATCAATAGTTCCACCCCGCAATTTAGGGGCCATATAACACCCATTACCTAAGTACTTGGAATGTATACCGAAATTGTCTTCTGGATGACTACCTTGAGCTTGTCCTGGTGGTAATCTTTTTACCTTTCCACCTCTATGCTTCCAAGTCATCATTAATGTGTTTATATCTGTACGACTTAATTTATAGCTCATTATTTACTCCTATATACATAGTCTATTACTTCTGCCACAATGGCTTTTAACTTCTCATTTTCCTTTTCTATATCACTCATTCTTTCTATTAAACCAGACTTTTTGGGTATAGTATATCCACCCACATATAGCAATACTTCTTTTTCTTTACCATGTACTACCCACTCTAAGTTTTTTATCCTTTTACCATTAAACATTATAACCTCCTAATTGAATTTTAATGTCACTAATCATACGTTTAAGTGTTAAGTAATCCTTACATCCTTTACTAACTATTCTCTTGTCATTCACATATATATCTAAGAAGAATCCTACTCTAGGGACTGAAATGTGTCTATACGTTATTTTGTCCATAATTTATTCTCCTTCCATACTTAGAATAACATACTAATCGGCGGGGTCAAAGATAACTTGAATATATTCTCAAATTGATACAAAAAAACCCCACCGTTAGGCAGGGCAAAGGGGAGGATGTATTGTAATGGGATTATTTATTCTTTACTACCATAATTTAATCTATTTTCTACCATGACCTTTAAAACGGGATCTTTGATTAAGTCTAATCCATCAATGCTGTTTAATCCTAACGATAGGTATTTACGGGTCGTTAACCAACCTATAGATCTATATAAATATATATCACTATTATCATATTCTATTTCGAGAGTACTGTGATTTGCATTTACAATATTACCCCTATCTAAGTAGCAGTCCTCCTTAAACTCAGTAATGGCTGTTGTTCGATATCTAAACAATTTAAGATGATATTTCATTACTTGTCCTTTTTGTGTCTTTTTTTGTTATTTTTACTAAACCATGTAATATTTTCCTTAAACCTATACTCTTCTGCTGGTATTATGGTGATCTGTCCACCATTTTTAAGAAAGGCGTTCATTAAGATTTGTATGTATTCACTAGTTATTTTCATCACTTACTACATCCTTGTCAACTCTCATATCAAAGAAATAAGTAGCCTCGCCAAACGACCCCAGCAATTTAGGTAACGGCACTCTGCACGACTCCATACTTTGATTAATCATTGCTCTTTTGCGAGTTTCTACCAACTTATGTATATCAATTATTTTTAAGTAATTAGTAAATAGATTCTCTAAGCAACATTTACATGTTGGTGCTAATGTAATATCTTCTAGTACTTTTTTCATTCTCGATCCCTCATCCGTTTAGTGTCTTTATACTCTAATATAGTTCGTTAATTAGTTTTATAGTAGCTAAATTACCTATCTCATATATTACATACGGATAAAGAATATAGACTTTAATTATTATATCAATTTTCATCATTACCACCCCGCATCTTTTTGATATCAGCGCGTGTTTTATTAATGATTTCATCAGCATTACATCCACTGCAGTCCGGTGAAAACTTATGATCACATCTTACTAGGCCTAAAAGTTCAGCCAACACGCTTTCTAGCTTCTCGATAATGGTAGCTTGTTGCTCAATAATTGCGGCCTGTGCGTTATGCCTCTCGTAAGATCCTACAATGGTTTTAGCTTTATCATCTTCTAACTTCTCAACTTCCTTCTGCATTAGGTCGTAGGCGAAGTCTGCACCAGCATTAAACGCGTAGTCAACATCAGTTTCATGGAGAATTGTTACCGCGCCATCTCTCAGCTTTTGGAATGTTTCTTTAGTCATTTTCTATCCTTTGTATGTTATCTAGGCGCAATAGCATCAATTGCTTTTAAACCATATAAGTGAACTTCATCACCCCACCTTTGAAATGCGCCTTGATATAGAATAGCCCCACTCGGTCTTTGAAATATAACGTTTACGTTTGACCTTTTAAATGTATACCAAACCGCAGCGCCGCCATAGTTAGTAAATGGTAACCAATACTGCCATTCAAAGCCTTGATAACCAACAATTTCAAGTCCATTCGCTATAGCCAATTCGTTTGAGTTTTGTTTTATATAGTCTAAATTACCATAGCCGCAGCCAGATAACAACAAAGCTATAAATAGATATCTCATAATACAATTCCTTTCTTCTACTTTAATCAAATGCAATCCCTATGCCAGGAGCCTATTATCACATACTTAAGTCACTTTGATAGTATATCTAGTGTAGGCACATTTATTGCACTATAATGAAATACCACCCTGGTGTTTTCGAATGCTAGGTGCGCTATAGAGTGCTCTATGGCTGCAATTTTGAATGAGCTATCTCTGGCTATACGTATGGCTTGAAATAGAGAGATTAGACAGTGCAGACAGACCTGCATACCAAATGTGTCGTGAATCTCCATTTTATTGATCTTGCGCGTAATAGTTCGACCCATATCAAGGCGCCCCTGATCGATAAGTAGGGTTTTGGAATAAAGTAAGCCAATCCTGGTATACCCCCTATTTATCCCTGTACTATGTCTAAGGACACACATAGCCACTACTGAGCATACCCCCCACCTACTAGTCTCTGGCACGACTAATGGTCTCGTATGCTTAAAAACAGTATGTCTTACTACCCCAATAATAGGTAATATGACCTACATAGTAGGTAGTGAGCCCCACCAGGGGCGGCAATAGCGGGGGTAATAAATGACTACCACCAATCCCTACTAATACGCACCTAAGCCAGGTGTGGTACCAAGGGCCCCCTAAAGGGGCATAATCAAACAGGTAATGTATATAAAGGATGTGTATGAATGTACGCAATTTGGAGTACTATGTCTAAGATATGCACTATACTACATATTTTTATCGATTTATTATGTACTATACTACATATACGCAAGAATCATGCCAATGTATATTGAGGCCTAGATTTGAGGCGGGTGGTATTGATGATTGTAAGTGATTGATATTACTAGGCTATAGTACTAATCATAAATATAAAGAACTATCATTGTGTAAATTAACATTGTAACGAATACAGCTAATAGCTCCATAATTATAATCTCCTTAGATACTATTGTATGATGCAAGATGTATACCAATACAATCACAAAGCCCAATAAGTATTCACAAAGCTCAAGAAGTATTCACAAATCTTAGATCGTTTTATTTTTCCTGCAACTAAAGCATATTAT
>SDBT01002245.1_pt1 | contig 34422 bp, 33 predicted proteins | sample 2277101 | NCBI WGS metagenome assembly SDBT01 (sample SAMN10404973, study PRJNA504765) | marine sediment metagenome | isolation source: marine sediment core GS10_PC15, 103 cmbsf | place: Arctic Ocean: Southern Knipovich Ridge | collected 2010
TTGAAATCTGCTTTGTTGTTATTTGGTATGTTATTGTTAATGGCCTCATCATGAATCCTTTCAAAAATATGGTTCATGATGATATTATCGGCTATCGGCTTAAATTAACCTGAATTATTATTATACCTTGACTCCCGTAACACAGTACACCTACAAAACCAGGTCTCGTGACCAGAGTGTCAATCACAATGAGACGAACTGGTCAACTCCACCTGCCTCGGCCACCACTGACCCGGTGGAGTCAACTCCCCCAACGCCAGATCCGGCCACATGGGATTCACCTCCGGCTGCTGATAACCCCTGGCAAATCAGCATGACCGCAACAACCGCAACTGATTCCAGCCTACCAATCCAGTACTACTTTGAAGAGACCACCGAAGCAGGCCACGACAGCATCTGGCAGGCAAATCCTTTCTACACTGATTCCGGCCTCGACCCCGAAACGCAATATACCTATCGCGTCCAAACGCGCGATACTACCAACCCGCCCAACGTCGGCGACTGGTCAACTCCCCCAGCTTCGGCAACCACAGACGAGATACCTACCGGAGAATGTCCCGATGTCGATCTGGACGATGACTGCGATTGCGATATTGATGACCTGGTAATCTTTGTCGCTCAGTGGTTGGATCCAAATGGATGCCCCGGGCACCCCGAGGACTGTGCCGATATCGACGAAGACAACGATGGTGTTGATGGCGAGGATTTTGCAGTTCTGGCCGCCGATTGGCAGGAAACAGGCGCATCCACGATCCTGGTCATCAACGAAGTAATGTCCAATAACGATACTACTATCCAGGATGAATACAGCCAATATGACGACTGGATCGAAATCTATAACGCAGGTATCCTACCCGTTAACATGGCCGGCATGGTCCTACAGGATAGCCAGCCTAATCCCACCAGTTGGGAGATTCCGTCCGGTGTTACTATCAACGTCGGTGAATACAAGCTCTTCTGGGCCGACGAAGAAACCTGGCAAGGCAATAACCACACCAACTTTGCCCTCCGTGCGAGCGGTGATTCAGTTACATTATACGATACAGACGGCCAAACCATTCTTGATACTGTTACCTTTGGCGAGTTAAGCGACGATATATCTTATGGCCGCTGGCCGGACAAGACCGGCGACTTCATGAATATGAACGACCCAACACCTGGCCTCGCAAACACCGTCGGCATGGCCGGCGAAGTTTACTTCTCACGCCCCGGTGGAACATTCACAACCAATTTCTCTTTAGGCCTGACAACCAAGTCTCCCACCGCAACCATCTATTACACAAAAAACGGCGACGAACCGACGGACATTGTCAGCCCGGACAACTTGCTATACTCCAGTCCTTTTACTATCACCTCCACCACCTGGGTCAGGGCCATAGCATACGACTCGCCACTCGACCACAGCCCCATCACCAGCAGGGCCTATACGAAGCTCCACGCGAATGTACAGACCCTGCAGTCCAATCTTCCGATAGTGATAGTCCATTCATTCGACACAAATATCGACACCGTGGGTCGCGATTTTCATCAGGTCATAGCTACCTTCATTGAGACTGACGAAGTTACCGGCACCTGTTCCATCACAGACTCGGCCCAATGGACAGGTCTCGGCGGTATGCATAGACGAGGAAACAGCACCTATGGTTGGGAGAAGGCCCAATACAGATTTGAGACCTGGGACGAAAACAGCCCCGACACCGATCCCTACTCAACAGCCGAATACATGGACATGGACGTCTCCCTCTTAGGTTTCAGCGCAGAATCCGACTGGATAATCCACGCACCATACGCGGACAGGACTCTCATGCGAAACTATCAGATGTACACCTGGAGCAGGCAAATTGGACGTTATGCCGTACGCACGCGATTTGTCGAGTTGTATAGAGACTTTAATATGGACTACATAGTCTCTGACGCCGACTATCGGGGAGTTTACATCTTCATGGAAAAGATCAAAAGAGGCCGTGACCGCGTTGACATCGAAAGACTCAGGCCCTCCCACACCTCCGAACCTGAGATCACCGGGGGATACATGTTCAAAAAGGACTGGGACAGCGACTTTACAACGGCTATCTACGACGAGCCTCTCCAATACGAAGATCCAAGATATGAGGAACTTAACTCAACCCAGAGGAATTGGATACAAAACTACTTCAATCAATTTGACACGGCCTTGTCCAGCGGCGATTATGACAATCCCGCTCACCCCAACTACTATGGCAACTACATCGACATCGGCTCCTGGATTGACCACCACATCCTTGTTGAAATAGCCAAAAACGTTGACGGATTCATACTCAGCACCTTTCTCTACAAGGACCGGGGCGGCAAGATAAACATGGGACCGATATGGGATTACAATGGTTCACTTGGTGCAGATTATTTCTGCAGTTATGACCCCGAAGGCTGGTTCCACGAGTACGACGAGACCTGCATAAATGACTGTGCTGGTGAATTAGCCACTTTCCCAAACGAGGATAATCCTGATGCATACAACTGGTACTACCGTCTCTTTGAGGATAGCGAGTTCCTGCTGGCGTACGCGGATAACTGGTTCGCCCTCCGCGAACATCATTTCAAGGCCGGTAATTTGCATGCGGACATCGACAACGCCGTTGCTTACCTCACGACCGATGTTGCTGGCGAAAGTGCCGTGGACAGAAACTTCACTAAATGGGACAATCTCGAAGAAGACCTCTGGCCTGACTTCCTCGACAACATATTTAACCCAGATCCTTGTGAACCGCATCCCCACCCCAACTGTGACCATGGTTACCCACCCACGTATGCCGGTTATGTGCAGTGGATAAAAGACTGGCTCGAGCTTAGGGTGGCCTGGATGGACAGTGAAATCGACAGTTCCTATGGAGACTTTCCGTCCGTCATCAAAGTCAACAGCGTCAATAAAAATCGCGGCGACCATATCTCATCGACCGACTCAATCTCGATGACCGGAGGCGGCACAATCTACTACACCACTGACGGCTCCGACCCACGCCTCCATGGTGGAGCGACCGCAGGCAGCGCATCTGCCTACGGCTCTGCGTTCACACTGAGTGGGACCAAGCAAATTAAGGCCAGAATAAGATACGCCTCAGACAACTGGAGCGCCCTTAACGAGGCCACTTTCGCCGTCGGCCCCGTTGCCGACAACCTCCGTATCACCGAGATTATGTACAACGTCAACGACCCCAACCACGAATACATTGAACTGAAAAACATCGGAGGAACTGCATTCGATTTGAATCTTGTTAAGTTCACCGATGGCATCGACTTCACCTTCCCATCACGATCACTTGGCCCCAACCAGTATGTACTGGTCGTGAGAAACGAAACGAGCTTTATAGAGCACTATGGTAGCGGACTGTCCGGCACGATTGCAGGCGAATTCATTGGTGCAATAAATAATGCCGGTGAGAGGATAGAGCTGCAGGATGCACTCGGCCAGACGATTTTGAACTTCCGGTTCAAGGACGGCTGGTATCCAATCACCGATGGCGACGATTTCTCACTCAACATCATCGACCCGAACAATTCCGACCCCAATAGCTGGGAGTACGCCGAATACTGGCAGCCCAGCAGCGTCGCAGGCGGCACACCTGCAGCCGGCGACACAGGCCACGTCGCATTACCGGGAGCTATCGTTATTAACGAGGTAATGACCCACACCAACAGCTCCCCGCAGGACTGGATAGAACTGCACAATACCACCGGCTCGACTATCGACATCACCGGCTGGTTCCTCAGCGACGATAACGACAACTTTAAAAGATACCAGATAGGCGTATCAGCACCGGTAACAATCGACCCAAACGGTTACGTAGTCTTCACGCAGAACGACCATTTCGGTAACTATCTCGACCCGGGCTCCGACGTACAGTTCGGATTAAGCGAGCTCGGTGAGACTGTGTATCTGTGCTCCGGCTCCGGCGGTGTACTTACCGGCGGGTTCTGTGCGAAGGAAGACTTCAAGGCCTCCGAAGATGAAGTCAGCTTCGGCAGATACACAAAAAGCGCCGCAGCCGGCTACGACGTTGACTTTGTGTCAATGGCTTCAGCCAGTTCCGGCGGAGCGAACGGCAGCCCGAAGGTCGGCCCGGTTGTCATAACCGAAATTATGTACCATCCGCCAGACCCGAACAGCTATGCCGAGTACGTCGAGATAAAGAATATTTCCGGCACCACCGTTTCGCTTGAGGATTGGCGGCTGACCGATGAGTCCGGCGGGATTGAATACTACATCCCCTCAGGTACCAGCCTGACGAACGGCAGTTATCTGTTGTTGGTAAAAAATGAAGTGGCATTTAATGAAGTGTTCACGCCCGCCGGCGGTGTAACGATACTCGAATGGGTCGAGGGCAGATTGAATAACGCCGGCGAAAAAATACAAATATCCAAGCCCGGCACACCCGAGCCGTCCGGTTTTGTGCCGTACATACGTGTTGACCGGGTCAATTACAGCGACGGCTCACACGGCGAGAATTTCCGCGAGTTGAATTATAACGACCCCTGGCCGATGGCTCCTGACGGTACCGGCCAGGCGTTGGAGAGAATAACGGACGGCAATTACGGCAATGACGTAGCCAACTGGCAGGCCGCCGCCCACTCACCCGGCTCATAATATGGGCCTTAACATGCAATAAAAGCGGCCGCTGTGAGGTAGCAATTAGGAAGCCTCACAGCGGCCGCTTCTTTATCTAAGCCGCTGTGCTCAGGCTGCATCGGTCCCCTCGCAGACTTTTTCTCAGTAATCTCCTTGCAAAATCTGTCGATTACCGGTAGATTACTGGCCTATTGGCTCAACATCTTAGGCTTTTGTAGATGAATCTTCGAGGCAATTGTGCCAACGTAGCTCAATGGTAGAGCACTGGTTTTGTAAACCAGCGGTTGTCGGTTCGACTCCGACCGTTGGCTTCGATTATGGAAGAAGCAATAAAAAAAGCCAAAGCTCTCATCGAGGCCGTGGCCTACATCCGTCGCTTCAACGGCAAAATCGTCGTTGTCAAGCTCGGCGGAAGCATCCTCGAAGATGCGAGTTTGCAGAAAAAACTGCTGACCGACGTCGTCTTCATGGCAACGGTCGGCATACACCCAATCATCGTCCACGGAGGCGGCAAGGCCATAACAAAGGCCATGAACGAGGCCGGCCTCGAGCCGACATGGGTCCGCGGCAGAAGATACACCGACAAGCGGACGCTTGCTATCGTCGAGCATACGCTTGTGCATAAGATAAATACACCATTTTGCGAAATCATCAGGCAGCTCGGCTGTGATGCGATGGGCCTGCACTCGCTGAGCAGTTGTGTGCTGTTTGCCGAGCCTTTGCGGCTTGTCGGCGATGACGGTCGCAAGCTTGACCTTGGCCTGGTCGGACAGATATACAGTATAAACTCGACACTTTTGACAACGCTTTGCGATAGTGGGACTATCCCGGTTATTGCATCCGTAGCCTGTGACAAGACGGGCGGAAAATTGAATGTCAACGCCGACAACGCCGCCGGCAAAGTCGCTGCAGCCGTAAAGGCAGAAAAACTTGTCGTGGTAAGCGATACCCACGGCATTTGGACCAACCGCAATGATGGTGCCAGCAGGGTCTCAAGTGTCAGCGAGGCCGAGACAGAAAAAATGGTCGCAGACGGCATTATAACAGGGGGCATGATGCCGAAGGTAGATGCCTGCATCGCCGCACTCGATGGCGGAGTGAAACAGGCTCACATCATTGACGGGCGTATTGAGCATTCCCTGCTCCTGGAGATTTACACCGATAAAGGTATCGGTACACAAATAGTCAAGTGAGCTGTAAGTTGACAAAAGGATTCAGCTATGAACACTAATGAAATAATTGAGTTGTTTGACAAATACGTCATCGCCAACTACGGCCGGCTGCCCAAGGTCATCGTAAAGGGTGAAGGTAATTACATCTTTGACGCCGATGGCAATAAGATTCTCGACATGTTCCCCGGCTGGGCCGTCAGCGGAATCGGCCACTGCCACCCAAAGGTTGTCGAGGCCATCCGCGCCCAGGCGGGCGAACTGCTCCACATCGACAATACCTTTTACATTACCAAACAGGGCCAACTCGCAAAGCTGCTTTCCGAGCGTGCATTCGGCGGCAAGTGCTTCTTCTGCAACAGCGGCGCCGAGGCCAACGAGGCCGCCATGAAGCTCGCCCGCAAGCATACACCGCAGGAAAAATACAAGTTTATCACAGCCCACGGCAGCTTCCACGGCAGAACCTTCGCCACCGTAACGGCAACCGCCCAGCCGAAGTATCACGATGGTTTCCTGCCCCTGCTCGCCGGCTTCGAGTATGTGCCGTTCAACGATATTGACGCCCTCACCGCAGCCTTCAGCGATGAAGTCGCTGCCGTCCTCCTCGAGCCTATCCAGGGTGAAGGCGGCATAAACATCGCAACAAATGAATATCTCCAGGCCGTCCGTGAACTTTGCGACCAATACGGCGCCGTTATGATACTCGACGAGGTCCAGACCGGAATAGGCAGAACCGGCAAATGGTTCGCCTACCAGCACTATAACGTCCAGCCCGACATAATCACCATGGCAAAGGCCCTCGGCGGCGGCGTCGCTATCGGTGCAATGATGGCCGCCCCCGAGGTCGCAGCTTCACTCGTACCCGGAACGCACGCTTCCACCTTCGGCGGAAATCCTCTGGCCTGTGCAGCCGCCATCGCCGTCATTGAAGCCATCGAAGAAGAGTACCTCCTTGATAACGCCATCAAAATGGGCCAATACACAAGCCAAAAGCTTCAGCAGCTAAAAGAAACCCACCCCATCATCGACCATATCCGCGGTAAAGGCTTGATGATTGGTATTCAGCTAACCGAAACCGGAAAAGATATTGTTGACAAATGTCTGGAAAAAGGCCTTAGAATAAACTGCACGCACGATACCGTCCTGCGGTTCATGCCCTCAATGACCGTAACAACCGACCAAATCGACCAGGCCATAAAAATTCTCGACAGTGTACTGAGCGAGGAAGGTTAAAAATGAAAGATTTCCTTTCGATACATGATTGTTCCGCCTCACAACTGAAAGAGTTACTTCAGTTAAGCGGCGAACTGAAAAAACTCTACAAAGCCGGCGGCCGCGACTTGTGCCTTGCCGGCAAGACCCTTGCTATGCTTTTTGAAAAGGCTTCTCTTAGAACCCGCATCAGTTTCCAGGTCGCCATGGCCGACCTCGGCGGCAACCCAATCTATATCAAGCCCGAAGACATAGGCGGCATCGGAAAACGCGAGCCCGTAAAAGATATGGCGAGGGTCCTGTCGAGATACGTCCACGCAATTATGGCACGCACATTCGAACACGATACAATCGTTGAGTTGGCCGAGTTCGCCGACGTACCCGTGATAAACGCGCTCACCGATTTTTCGCATCCCTGCCAGGCAATGGCTGACGTCCTGACCATCACTGAGCACTGCGGCAAGTTGTCCGGCCTGAAAATCGCCTACATCGGCGATGGCAACAACGTTGCACGCTCGTTGGCATTTGCCAGTGCAAAGCTCGGCATGAAACTCGCGGTCGCCTCACCTGCAGGTTATGAACTTGACGCCGACTCAATTGCTGAAGCCAATACCATCGCTGCAAATACCGTCACCCAAACAAATAACCCCGCCCAAGCCGTGGCTGATGCCGACATCGTTTATACCGATACCTGGGTCAGCATGGGCCAGGAGAGCGAAAAAAAGCGGCGAATCGCGGATTTCAAAGGTTTCCAGGTAAACGCAGAGCTTATGAAGCTGGCGCCTGCAAAGGCCAAGGTGATGCACTGTCTGCCGGCCTATCGCGACCTTGAGATTACCGATGAGGTCGCAGAATCCGAAAATTCAATTATCTTCGACCAGGCCGAGAACCGCCTACACTTCCAGCGCGCCCTGCTAAAGAAACTACTGGCCGAGAACTAAGAGAGACAATGATGAATGAATCAATTGTTCAGTGGACACTGCTTAACAACCTGGACGTTCTATCCAGGTTGTTGAACTTCCAAATCGCGATTAAACGAGGTCAAGAAATTTCTACCAGTTTCGGCAGGATAGATTTCGTTTTAGAAGACTTCTCGAGAAAGCAACTAATTGTTGAGTTGGAAACCATACTTGATACAAGACAAAGACGAGCCTATTGTTTCAAGCAAGTATTGGCGTATAAGAATGTGCGCTTTTCCGAGAGAACAGAATACTGTATTCTTTACGCGCGAGAGACGAACCAGAGGTCAAGATCCATTATTGATGCTTTCGGCGAGAAGAATGACGTACGAGTACGGACATACTCGATAAATGATGTTAAAGCTCTGTATGCTTCAACGGTCGAGAAACTCAGTTTGAGTTTTGGTTTGGCACTGCCAGCCCCAAGAAACTACACCATCTGTTTTTTAAGGTGGCTGAATAAGATACTGAAGCCCTTCCATGACTACTCGAAGAAATCGTTGAGCAGGAGAGAACTGGCTCGCTACTTCACATCGCCAAGGAGCACGAATTTTGAATGTTATCTAAAATTGGCCTTGGACTTCGAGATGATAGCACAAGAAGGCAACCATTTTACCATAACTCAAAACGGTAAGGATTACATTAAGAATTTCAATATAGATGTTTATTCATCATCGAGGCTGCCATCCGTTGATCTGACAAACGAACAGAAAAAAGTCCTTTTGAGAGTGATTACTAATGGAAATTGGACAACACATAAGGTGAATGTCTATTGGTTTTTGAGGTTCATTGAAGTTACGAACGGCCAGTGGTTGCCGAGAACAAAAATCTTTGAAAAAACAAAGCTCGACCTTGTTAATAGCCTTCTAGGTGTTAATTACAAAAGTAGAACGATGTATGAGTTCCTAAACTTTGCTTGTAATTGGTGTATGGAGTTGAGGTTGGTTGAGAGGGTCAAAACAAATACGAGATATGATAGACTCTACCTTACCCCGCTGGGTGTCGAGATTAATAACATATTCAGCCTTGATCTCCACTTAAAGAAAAGCCGATTGAATTTAAACTTTAAGTACTTGGACTGATGGAAGATACGGACGACTTTTTGGAAGAATACATCAAAGACAATTACGAAGTCTTTGACAGGTTTATCTTCGATTACCTTTTCAGGAGGCTGCTAAAGGATGGGTACGACCATGATGAGGCAAAGGATACCATACTTTATCAGTGTGCTTTGAGTGTTTTGGTCTTACAGGAGAGAATTCACAACGAATACTATTACAAAATCTCCGAGGACGATGAAATTTCAGACGATTTGCTTGAGTTACGAAATGAGATGATTCTCAAACACTTTCCACACCGGATGAACTGAGCCAACAAAGGATGTTCACGACTCAAACGTAGCTGACGAAATTGGATGCGAAATTCAGCAGATTGAAAGGACTTTGACAAGATCTGCCAAGCTCGTCACAGTCCAAAATCTAATTCATAAATATATCTCTGTGGACTCTGTGGCAAAACAAAAACTGAAAATTCTCGTAGCGACGACAAATCCCGGTAAGATGGTGGAGCTTTCTGCGATGCTTGATTTGGATATTGATTGGCTAAGCCTCGCTGACTTTCCCGGTGCCCCCGATGTCGCAGAAGACGGGCAAACATTTGACCAAAACGCTCGAAAAAAAGCCCTCGCCTATGCCAAGATTGCCGGCCTGTGGACGATTGCCGATGACTCCGGCCTGGTCATAGATGCCTTAGACGGCGCTCCCGGCGTAAAGAGCGCAAGATTCTCCGGCCAGCCCGCATCGCACGAAGAAAGAAACCTGATTGACCATCGCAATTGTGCCAAGGTCTTGAAGCTATTGGCGGACGTTCCTGATGAAAAAAGAAATGCAAGATTTGTTTGCAGCCTGTGCCTGGCAAGTCCGAAAGAAATCCTGATTGAAACGCAGGGCACGCTCGAAGGCCTCATTGCCCAAAGCCCAGCCGGTTGCAATGGCTTCGGCTACGACCCAATCTTTTTCGTACCCAGCCTTGGCAAAACCGTCGCCCAGATTACCGCCGAAGAAAAAAACGCCATCTCCCATCGTGGAAACGCCATCCGAAAACTCAAACCGCTCTTAGCCGAGCTGCTTAAGGATGATGCTTCATAACTGGTTTACAACCAGCTTGCTTCCCAGAGCCAGGTTTTGGCAAATTGAGCGTAGTCTTCCAGATTCACCCTGCCGTCAAGGTTATAGTCGGCCGCATTGCTGTCGATACCCGGCTCCCACACAATCTCGCAACCGTTGTTCGTCAGACCTCCCTGACAGATAACTCTGCCGCCGATCATGTGGATAGTTCCGTTGTTACATGTCGTATGGCCGGTTATTATCGTCGTACCATCGCTCACTTCTAATGTCGCACCATCGCCGATTGTTACATCACCTACAATATTTGTAGGCGCGGTAAGCTCAATTATTCCATTGGGTTCTACAATGACTTCACCTGCAATCGAACCAAAGCCTTGGAATATGCCGTTCTGGCTTTGGGTAATTGTTGTTGCGGAAAGAGTGCCACCAAGTAGTTCAATTACTCCATTGGCGTCATTAACAAGGTTGCAGTTGAATGCAACTCCGCCTCCGGTTTGAATATCTATCGTTCCTGAATTGTGAAAATCTGCAGGCGTGCTTGACATGTGTGTGCTTATAAGCAAAGGCGAAAGCTCTGTGCTCTGAATAAGTCCTGTGTTTGTAAGAGTGCCTCCTGTTGCTATAGTCAGCGAACCACCCCACGCTACGATTTGGCCCGCATTGACAATTTGCTGTTCAGCATAAAAGAGGCCGAAACCCTGTAACGTCCCTGTTGGATTGTTGTTCATTACATCATCGGTTACACCGATTCCCCCATATATGCCAAATTGAGCATGGTTCTGAATCCCCTCATTGGCGTTGAAGTGGCCGGAGTGCGCAATTACGACGGTGCCGTGGTTTGTTAGTTCGCCTTCGATACTTGCCTCACTGACAGCACTTATGTTTATCAGGCCGTAATTGACGATGTCTTCTTTTATCATGCTGCGATGCTGGAAGTCGATCCGCCCATAATTAGACGCTGCTCCATTGGATTCTACATGCAGATCATTTAGCTGGAGACTGTCGTCGGCTCCAATACTTAAATTGCTGTGTTCAATAGAGAACAACTGAACAAATCTTGACCACAGGTCAACGTCACCATCAATAGAAAGTGAGCTGACGTTTGGATCATAATAATCATCAAGCCATATATGAGCATTGCTTATCGAAACGTTAAATGTGTCTGAAACAGAATTGCGTGGTACAATGTTAGGGTTCCAGTTGTATGGGTTTCCCCAACCGCCCTTGTCTCCACCGATCCAGGTTGAATTGATTACTGCTGCTTTTACATTCCAAGCTAATAGGACCGATACTGCACCTGCCAGAAATAATACTTTTCTAAACATAATCCACCTTCCTTTCTATTCTATAGGTCATACAATTCGGCGTTAATTTAACCTCCGTGGGTCCGATAAAATCAGTGCAATTTTAGCGAGCTATGCCTACGGAATCAAGAACTTTTTTGCCCTTATTATGTTGAAATTTACCCCATCTGGACGTCTTTTCGCCCTGATTCCGCGACCCCAGGCCAAATATTCCCACCCAAATCGAACCAGTCACCCTTTTAGCTTTTTTATTGACACCTCTGCCGCCGGTCTGTTATCTGTCTTTTGTTGAATTTTCAAGGTTTGGGCCTCATACGCCGAAAAGGCGTGTGAAGCGGCGAAAAAACTGATTTCGAAGGATTTTCCTTGAAAACAGTGTAAATCCGTGTAAATCTGTGTCTAAAAATGAAACCGCGGATTTCGCGGATTACACAAATTTGGTTTGAGTAATTTATTTATTCTGTCTTCATGGCAAAAGCGACCAAACGAAAATCATTAGTAATTGTCGAATCGCCTGCAAAGGCGAAAACGATTAACAAATACCTCGGCCCGCAGTTCGAGGTCAAGGCCTGCATGGGCCATATCCGCGACCTGCCTTCCAAGGGAATCAACGTCGATATCGAAAACGACTTCAAGCCCACATACGAAATCTCCCCCGGCAAAAAACGCACCGTAATTTCATTAAAGGCCGCCGCAAAGAAAAGCGGCACCCTCTACCTCGCCACCGACCTCGACCGTGAAGGCGAGGCTATCGCATGGCACCTGAGCGAAGTCCTGGGTTTCCCAAAGAAAGAAACCTACCGCGTGGTATTCAACGCGATTACGCAGGGGGCCATCCAGCGTGCCTTCGCCAATCCCGGCCGAATCGACATGGACAAGGTAATGGCCCAGCAGGCCCGCCGAATCCTTGATAGAATCGTCGGTTACCAGATAAGCCCGCTACTGTGGCGAAAGGTCGCCCAAGGCCTTAGCGCAGGCCGCGTACAGTCCGTCGCTGTCAAAATAATCGTAGAAAGAGAACGCGAAATCCGCAGCTTCGAACCCCGGGAATACTGGCTCATACCCGCCGTTTTCACCACGGACTTGAAAACCGACCACTCAGCCGAGTGGCAGAAGTTCCTCGACTCCGCAAAAGACCCCGACAAAGGCCGCACCATTGCCGAGCAGAACAAATGGCTCAGCAGGCACAACGCCTTCAAGGCTGAGCTAATCACCATCAACAATGAAAAGTTCGAGGTCGCCGATGGCGCCAAAGCCAACAAAATATTAGCTGCCCTGAAAAAGGCAGAGTTCAAAGTTGCCGACCTGACCACCAAGCGCGTAACCTCAAAGCCATCGCCGCCTTTTATAACCTCCACGCTCCAGCAGGCCGCCGCAAACCGTCTTAGTTTTGCCGCAAAGAGGACCATGAGGGTCGCACAGCAGCTTTATGAGGGCATCGACATGGGTTCTATGGGCGCACTTGGCCTGATTACATACATGAGAACCGACAGCACGCATCTGGCCTCCGAGGCTCTGGACGCCGCAAGGAACTACATCTCCCGCAACATCGGCGAAGAATATCTCCCCGAAAAGCCCAACATCTTCGCCGCTAAGAAAACCGCCCAACAGGCCCATGAAGCCATCAGACCTACAGACCCCGACCTGCCGCCGGCCCAGATAAAGCAGTTTCTAACCGACGAGCAGTTCAAGCTTTATGACCTTATCTGGCGTCGTTTTCTTGCCTGTCAGATGCTGCCCGCTCAGTGGGACACCACCTCCGTCGAAATCGAGACCCAAACATCCCTCGGCCCGTGTAGGTACAGAACCACCGGCAGGGTACTCGTCTTCGACGGCTTTACAAAAGTCTGGTTCACAACCTCCACCGACCAGCACCTGCCCAAAATGAGCGCCGGAGACGCCCTTGCCGTCCTCGACATCCAGGCCAAACAGAATTTCACAAAACCGCCCGCCAGATACACCGAGGCCTCTCTCGTAAAATCGCTGGAGAAGGAAGGAATCGGCCGACCCAGCACCTATGCCTCAATCATTACCACCATACAGGACAGAAAATACGTCGAAAAAATTGACCGCAAGTTCCACGCCACCGACGTCGCAGACATCGTCACCGACAAGCTCTGCGAGTTCTTCCCCAACATAATGGACATCGCCTTCACGCGCCACATGGAAGAGCAATTAGACAAAATCGAAGAGCAGAACGCTGACTGGCTCGCCGTACTCACAGAATTCTACGGCCCCTTCAAAAAGAGCCTCGACAAAGCCACCGACAAAATGAAGCATGCAAAGGCCGAGACTACACCCAGCGAATACAAATGCTCCAAATGCGGCAAACCCATGGTCTATCGTTTCGGCAAAAACGGAAAATTCCTCAGTTGCTCAGCCTACCCAAAATGCAAGTTCGCCGCTCCATGCGACAAGGACGGCAAATTGATAGAGGAGAAGGAATCCGACCATAAGTGCCCAAACTGCCAAAAACCCATGATCCACAAGCACGGCAGATTCGGGCCCTTCCTCGGCTGTTCTGGATATCCCGACTGCAAAACCATCCTCGGCATCGACAAAGACGGCAACGTCCTCCCGCCAAAGCCGCCCCCCGAGCCCACCGGCGTAAAATGCTATAAATGCAAAACCGGCGAACTCGTAATACGCCAAAGCAAGAAGGGCCCATTCATCGGCTGCAACAAATTCCCTAAGTGCAGAACCATCATCAGCATAAAGCAGCTCGACAACCTCAAAAAGCTCCAGGCCGACGGAAAATGGCCACCCGAAACCTGGGAAGAGGCCGACGAGCTCCTCGGAAGAAAATCTGCAAAAACCAGGCGTGCCAAGAAAGTGCCCGCAAAAACCGCCTAAATGCTGCAAAAAGACTTGACTCCAACAGAAGCGACTGCATAATATATACGCTGGCGTCCGATAAGCGGTAAGTGTAGCGCACAAAAAGGCAGTAACGCACCGCCGAAGGCAAGCACGCTACTGCTATGGAGGAGGAAAAATAAAATTCATTTAGCTGTAATTGACTATCGGCCGAACCTAAAGTCGGCTTTAAACCGAAAAAAAATTTTGTGAGAATAATTTTCAAATGCCAAAGAAGCAAAACACAAAGACCCAGACCTTTGAAACCGTCGAGCCTATCGGCAAACGCGTCCTGATTCGCAAAGATGAAGACAAAAAGCAGACCAAAGGAGGCATCCAGCTGCCCGATAATATCGAGATTCCAACCATCACAGGCCGAATTGTCTCCGTCTCCGCCGAGGTCGAAATCTCCGCCGAACTGCCTTTGAAGCAGTACGACAAGGTCCTCTTCAACCCGAAGGGCGCTATCCCCGTCGATTTCGAGGGCGACAATCGCCTCTTTGTCGTAGACGTCGAAAACGTCGTCGCCGTCTTCAGAAAAGCCTAAGTCGGTTCTACTCGGCCGTGCGAGAGAACTCCCGCACCAGATGAGGGCGATATTATTACCTGACTTTGAGCTTGTTCATACATGATTATTAAGGAATTTGGGAAAAAATTAGTCGTTCTGCTGCTCCTCGGCCTGTGTCTGTCTACTGCTGCACACGCCTCCCTCGCAAGCCGCATCAACTCCATCATCACCCGAAAGAGCCAAAAGAAAGTGCGCTTCGCCGTCAAGGTCGTAAACGCAAAAACCGGCAAAACCCTCTATGCACGCAACGCCAACAAACCCATGATCCCAGCCTCGAACATGAAGATAATAACTTCGGCCGCTACACTTGAATATTTGGGCTCCAACTACGAGTTTACGACAAAAGTCGGCTTGCTTGACCAAACACTGGTCGTTATCGGCAGCGGCGACCCGCTGCTGGGAGACGAGGCAACCGACAAAAAGCACGGCAGGGGGGCTGACTGGCTCTTCGACGACATAATCGCCGCACTAAAAGATGCGGGCATTGCCGCCATCAATGGCATTGTCATCGACAGCACATTCTTCGACGATAATCGCGTCCACCCTAACTGGCCCAGCGCCCAGCTCAACCGCCCCTACGCCTGCGAAGTCAGCGGACTCAACTACAACCGCAACTGCGTCAGGATAACCGCCCAAAATACCGGCGGCAGGGTCAGTATAACCGTCAAGCCGCAAACCGATTACGTCCAGCTTGTAAACAAGGTCGTCCCGACATCGAGGGGAAATAGTGCGGTAGGGGCCTATCGCAACAGCAGGCCAAACAAGCTGACCATCAAGGGCAAGTGCAGAAAGCAAGCCGGCTTTGATGTGGCGATTGAAAGGCCGGCCGAGTTCTTCGGCTTTGTCTTAGCTGAAAAACTCGCCGCAGCAGGCATCGAAGTTGCCGGCGAACTCGAGGGCAAACTCGTCAAGAATGATAAGCGAATCAGGATACTCAGAACTTACCCCACGCCGATATCCGACGTCCTTGCCCGCTGCAACAAAGACAGCCTCGGCCTGGCCGCTGAAGCGCTGGTTAAGACCATATCCGCCGAAAAGAGCGGCAGACTAAACGGCGCCTGGCCCCACGGCCTGACGCTTATGTCCCAGTATCTCGTCAAATTGGGTATCGATGAAAAAGAATTTAACCTGGACGATGGCAGCGGCCTCAGCAAAAAAAACAAGCTCAGCCCCAATGCCATCACCACCGTTTTGCTCGATATGTACAAACGCAGGAACTGGCAATTCTATAAGGACTCATTAGCGGTAGGGGGGGGCGATGGCACCATTGCCAAATATTTCAAAGAGGCCGGGTACAAAGGCAGAATATTTGGAAAGACCGGCTATGTAAATCTTGCCAAGTCCTTTTCCGGCGTATGCACCACCGCCAACGGCGATTACATATTCAGCATCCTTACCGCCGGTGCCAACGCCCAAACACGCAAAGCCATCAACGACATCGCAAAAGCAATCATCGACAACGCAAAATAACCGAACGCAGTTCGTGGGAATCCAGAAAAAACGACGAAATATGATAGTTGAGCAGACTTATATAAACCTGCTCGTGTAGCGAAGCGACACCCTGGGTTTCAATTGACACGACATATCCCATCTGTTATACTTGCTCTTGGTCTCATAATTCAGCTCACGGAGTTTCTTATTGGTCTTGACATGATTAAGCCGCGTAAAGAAAAGTTGGCAAAACGGATAAAGTGGCTGGTCGAAGACCTCAAGGTCTATAAGCCTGAGAAGATAATACTCTTCGGTTCCGCAGCCACAGGAGATACTGACGAATATAGCGACCTGGACGTGGTAGTAATCAAAAAGACCTCGCAGCGTTTCATCAAGCGCCTCGTTAAGGTGGCCAAATTATTGCGTGATGAGCTTCACCCTGCGGATATCTTCGTCTATACGCCGGAAGAATTTAAACAGATGCAGGAAGAAGAAAACCCTTTTATCGAACAGGTCTTAAAGACCGGGAAGGTAATCTATGAAGCACCCAAGCGAAAACGCTGAGCGATGGATGCAGCAGGCAGATTACGACCTTGCAGTAGCAAAGTCAAACTTGAATGGCAAGTTCTACGCAGATGTTTGTTTCAAGTCTGAACAGTCGGCTCAGAAGGCCTTGAAGGCCTATTTATATTTGAAGGGCGCAAGATTTGTAGCTGACCATGCAATAGAGGCTTTGGCGCGCCGGTGTATGGAATACGATGACCAGTTTGAGGAGGTATTAAGGTACGTAAGACTCGACCAATATTATTTGCCTACCCGCTACCCTGATGCAATTCCTTATCCCGGAGTTCCTTACAAGTCCTTCTCTGAGGACGAGGCTCGCCAGGCCTTAAGATATGCCGAGAAGATTTTGCAATTAGTAAGGAATAAAATCAAATAAAAGTCAAGGAACAAAGTGGAGTTGAAATGAAGGCCTTACCTCAATTTTTAAAGCCGTATTTCTGGGATGTGGATTTTGCCAAACTGGATCATAAGAAATATTCCCGCTTTGTCCTCGGGCGCATCTTAGAATATGGTGATAAGAGAGCAATTAGCTGGATGCAGAGAAATTTTACTAAAGGCGATATTGCCGGGGTCTTATCTCGTCTGCGTGCTGTTTCGCCAAAGAGTGCAAATTTTTGGGCACTTATTTATGGGATAGATAGAAAGAAGATTTTATGTTTACAAAAACATTATCTACAAATGCGAAACAGGCACTGGTCCTATTAGGCAAATCGCATCTTATGGATAAGGCCTATCTGGGAGGAGGGAGTGCCTGCGCTTTACAATTGGGTCATCGGATTTCCCTTGATTTAGACTTTTTCACGCCCGAGGAATTCGATACCAAGGAACTAATTAAATCTTTGCAGAGGATAGGTGAGTTTAAGGTGGACAGGCAAAGCTGGGGAACCATCCTCGGAACTCTGGAGGGAATAAGGTTTAGCATCTTTACCTACCAGTATCGGGTTTTATATCCTTACAAATCCATATTTAATATCCACATTCTCGATTTGCGGGATATCGCGGCGATGAAAATAGATGCTATTGGCGCAAGAGGATTAAGGAGGGATTTTATAGACCTTTATTTTATGTGCCAACAGGATTTATCTTTGCCCAAGGCGATATCTTTTTATAAGTGCAAATATGGAAAGGTGTCTTCAAACATCGTGCATATTCAAAAGAGCCTGGTCTATTTTGTGGATGCCGAGGACAGCCGGATGCCTAAGATGTTGAAAAGGGTAAGCTGGGAAAAGGTAAAAAGGTATTTCGAAGAAGAGGTCAAGAAGATAGCCAGAAGATAAGCTTCAACAACCAAAAAAAGCAGCCGGCTAAATGTTCAATTCCGGCGACTTATTATCCCTTCAAGTGAAGCACAAAGGGCGTCGAGTTGTTCGGTTGTGTGGTCTGATTGGACCGATATTCTGAGTCTTGCCGAATCGGCGGGCACCGTTGGCGGCCTTATCGCCGCAACAAAAAAGCCTCTGTCGTATAATCCCTTCGATACCGCTAATGTGTCTTTACTGCTGCCGATTATGACCGGGATGATGTGAGTTGTGCTATCGCCCGTATCAAGGCCGAGCTTGCCGAATCTGGTGCGGAGGTATTCGGCGTTAGCCATCAACTTCTCTCGCCTTTTCGGCTCGGTTTTAACAATCTCAAGGGCGGTCAATATCGCTGCGCAATTTACCGGCGATGGCGCTGTAGTATAAATGAAGGCCCTCGCCTTGTTTATCAAATAGTCGATGACCGTTTTCTTACTCGCCACAATCCCCCCCGTCGCGGCGATTGCCTTACCCAAAGGTGCGACAATGATATCGACCTCCTCAAGCACACCTATTTCCTGTGCAAGTCCTGCCCCGGTTTTGCCCATACAGCCGATAGCGTGGGCCTCATCGACAATCAATACGGCGTTGTAAGCCTTCTTAAGGTCAACGAGCCTGGCAAGGTTTGCCCTGTTGCCGTCCATAGAGAAAACGCTTTCGGTAACGATGAATTTGCGGTTGTACTTTTTGTCAGCTAAGAATTTCTCTAATCTGTCCAGTTTATCAGGGCGATAGGTTCGAAATTCGACCTGCCCCGCCCTTGTCGCATCGATAATTGAGGCATGGTCGAATTTATCCAATAAGACTATGTCACCTTTTTGTGGTATTGTTTTCAGGACCGCTTCGTTTGCCGTCCAGCCGGAGGGGAAAAGAAGTGCAGCCTCTGCGGCGAAAAACTCAGCAAAGTTTTTTTCGACGTCAACGTGTAGCCGCATCGTGCCGCTGATTAGCCGTGAGGCGGCTGCGCCGTAACCATACCGTTTTACTGCTTCGATAACGGCGGCGACAATCCGCTTGTCGTCAGCCAGGTTCAGATAATTATTGCTGCAAAAAAGTATTTTATCTGTCGGGTCGCCTTCGAACCGCACGACAGGCCCCTGCGCGGAATCGATGCAGCGAAGCCGCCGGAACAAACCAGCTTCTTCAAGCCGGGCCAGACGCTCCTGGTAGAAGGTAAATTGGTCCATCGCCGATTTTTCTCTTTGGACATTAGTTGAATTTGTCGATATTATGGGAAGTAGTATAATCCAGGCGGCACAATTGGTATAGTTGATTTTGCTATGAGTATTTACGATAGAGACTACGCTCGGGAGCAATACGGCGGCTCCTACGGCCGGCAGGTCCGATTTGCGCTACCACCTCTGACACCCGTTGTTAAGTGGCTTTTGATTATCAACGTGGTGGTCTTTGTGGCTTCTTACATGATACCGGCGCTTGGAAATCTGTTTTTCATCTGGTTTTCTGTGCTTCCGGAGACCGTTGGCATGTCGTTGCAGATTTGGCGTTTGATATCTTATCAATTCTTACACGGCGGTTTTTGGCATATCGTCTTGAATATGCTTATCCTGTATTTCTTCGGCCCTATGCTTGAAGGGAAGTGGGGCAGTAAAAGGTTTCTTGTGTTCTACCTGATATGTGGAGCGATGGGCGGGATATTATATACGCTGCTGGTCTTTGTGGGCGTTCTGAAAGTCGGTATTTTGATAGGGGCGTCGGGTGCGATTTATGGGCTTTTAGCTGCCGGGGCAATATTGTATCCGAATATGCGGGTATATTTTTTCGGGATTTTCCCGCTGCCGTTTTATGTCCTGGCGATCATCCTTGCATGTTTCAACTTTATGAGTGTTACCCAAAGTCCCAACGCCGGAGGTGAAGCTGCACACCTCGCTGGAATGGCGGCAGGTGCGGTTTATGTGCTGTGGCCCCGATGGAAACAGTATGCAGCAAACAGGCCGCGAGGGCCAATTAAGTGGGAAAGTGAGATAAACCGGCAGCGCGCGTTCCAGGCGGAGATTGACCGTATCCTCGATAAGGTCCACTCCCGCGGCATCGCCGGTCTGACCCGAAAGGAAAAGAACGCACTGCGCCAAGCCTCTAAGCACCAGCAGAAGAGCGGGTACTACCGGCTTGACGATTAAATCCGAAGCACGAAACCCGAAATAATGCCAAACGCTCAAAAAGTTGCTCTGTAAAAAACCGCTCGATGTCATTCTGAGGCGAAGCCGAAGAATCTCGACCCTTCGTGCGCCCCAGATTCTTCAGAATGACAATGTTCACACGTTTTCTACAAAGCACAAAACGCAGATTTTCAAATTAGTCCCAGTCTATCTTCTCGGCCTTGCTCGTCAACTCCTCAAGCCGCTCCTGGATAATCTGTGCCTTCTTGCTCTTAAGATTTTCCACCTCGGCTTCGCGCTGCTTCACCTCTTTCTGCAGTCTCTCGAGTCTTCTAAGCAGGTGCTCATACCGCAGTTGCTTCTTTCTGACAATCAGGTCGAACCGTGTGTTGACGACCTCCTCCAGTTTCTGCACAAGCTTTTTGCGTTGCTTGCCCTTGGCCTCGCGGATTTTCTCCAGGAGTTTGGCCCGGTCGCGCTTTAGTTCGAGTTCTTCCTTGAGGACCTCGGCCAATTCCGGATTCCTTTCCTGGGCCTCCATTATTTCCTCGAACTTGTCCCTGCTCGCCATAACCTTTTGGATGTAGGCCTCAGGATCCTCAGGATCCTTTTCATGCAGCCGAGTGAGTTTCTTGGCCTCTTCGGGGAAGTTTTTCTTTAGCCATTCTATGTACTCATCATGTCTCCTCTCAATGCGCTCCCTCCATCGCTCACGCCTGCCGCCACGGTCGCCGCGTCCGCCGCCTGACCTTGGTCCGGATCCGGCTTCCATTTCCGGCCTGCCTCGCATACGACCGGGTCCCCTCCCCGGCCTTTCGTGCGCACCGCCTCTGCCTTCGCCCCGAGACTCGTCGCCCGGGTGACCCCCCACTCGACGCCTTTCGGTAAATGTCTCTCGCAGTTCCTTGCGGAACTGCTCAGGATTACTCTTTCTAAGCTTTCGCAGTTCAGCCGCTCGCTCGGGATGTGCTTCGGCGAGTTGACCGAGGAACTCCTCGATTCTCTCGTCGCCAAGTCTGAACCTTCTTTGCGTCTCCGGCTGTTCCTCCGACCAGATGTCCTCATCGGCCTCGGCCGCCTGTGTTGCGGGTGTTAGGCTCACCAGCGCTACTGCTGCTACGAGAGCCGCGGCCAAATGCCACCTCCGGATTCGGATTGTCATGTCCCTATCCTTTCCATAAATCTACATGAACTCAGGAATCTAATCCTTGCCTGCTACCAGTACCAATCATCATCACCCCATATATCTGATTCCTCGGGCAGCGGGTGTTCTGCCCGACCGAATCGCCCGCCTCTGCCGCGACCACCTCCGTGCCGACCCATCTGCGCGAATCGCCCACCTCTGCCGCGCCCGCCTCTGCGCCAACCCATCTGCGCGAATCGCTCATCTCTGCCACGACCACCTCCGGGCCGACCCATCTGCGCGAATCGCCCGCCTCTTCCGCGACCACCTCCGGGCTGACCCATCTCGGCGAATCGCTCACCTCTGCCGCGACCATCTCCACGCCGACCCATCTGCGCGAATCGCCAACCTCTTCCGCGACCACCTCCGTGCCGACCCATCTGCGCGAACCGCCCGCCTCCACCGGGCCCGCCTCGGTGCCAACCCATCTGACCAAATCTGTGTTGCTTATCTCTGCGACCCTTTGCCTTCTCAGTTTTTTTCGCATCATATCCGGGTTGATTGGCTCTTGCTTTTAGCGCATTACGAACGACCTTTCTGAACTTGGCGGGATTATTCTTGCGAAGGTCTCGAAGTTCTTCCGCCCGCTCCGGATTGTTCTTTTCGACCCTTTGGATGAACTGCGTAAGATTTTCTTTGGTCAGCTTTCCTTGCTTTGCCTTGCCGGCAGGCTTGGCTGATTTGGCCTTTGCCGCATACGTTGCTTCAACCGCAAACAAAGACAGTAATAACGCACTCACAACGACCGTAATCGGATAACTAACTCTTCTTGTGTTCGTCATTTCCTTACCCTTTCCAAAAATCTCCATTAATTTCGCTCATTTCCATTTCCAAGTCCGTCAGAAGTGTGCTGCCTCCTGCTCCATCCTCACCCAGCCTGATGGCGAGCATGCTGGCCTCTATTTCATCGATTTCGGTTGTCAAAGCTGCCAATTGCTCATCGCCGGCAGGGCCGTTTTCATCGTCCCAGATGGAGGCGTATGCAGCACTGGCGACACCGGTTGCTTTGCGCTCGGGCCCGGTAAAGAATCTTGCGCCCGCTATGGCTAACACAACGATTACCGCGGCAACAGCGACTCGGTAGAACATCGACCGGGCCAGCCTTCGCTTCCTGCGTAGCCGCAGGTGCACCTCAATTTGCGTCTTTATGCCGTCAATCACGGCTTTGTCGGGCGCAGGCCCGCCAAAAGAGGCCAAAAGTTCTTCCCCCAGACGGATATCCTCGGCGGTTTCGTGGATTTGGTGCTTGTCAAGAAACCTTGACAATAGTTCATCTAAGTTTTCATAGTTCTCAGTCATGACAATGCCCCATCAGTTCTCTTAATCTCTTGAGCCCTCGGTGGACTTTTGAGAGGACGGTCCCAACCGGCTCAGATCGCAACTCGGCGATTTCCCGGAAGGTTAACTGTCCATAAAAACGCAACATCAACAACTCAGCGGTCTCAGCGTCCAGCCTGGCCATTTGAACTTGAAGTTTGTCTATCATCTCAGCATCGGCCTTGGCCGGTGTCGTGGTGGCGGCCTTAAGCTCTTCGGCTTTGCCTTCGAGCAGCCTTCTCTGGCGATATTGGCGCCTCAAATGGTCGCGAAAGATATTGGACGCAATGGTAAAGAGCCATTTTTCAAAAGAGCCGGTGGCGAGTCTAAAGGTGCCGATCTTGGCGACGAGTTTCAAAAAGAGCGTGCTCAATAAATCGTTACTTTGCGCGGCATTGCCGGTCAGCCGATAAAAGTAGCCGTAACAACGACTTGCGTACAAGTCAACCAGCCGGGAAAACGCCTCATTGCTGCCGGCCTGACAGGCGGCGACTATTTCTTTTAGGTCCTGGCGCGCATTCATATTCACTTCAGTTGACAATGATTTAGACGTGCTGTAAAGCGATTTTATTGCATAAAACGGCAAAAAATGACAGCAAAACCGGACATGTTCTGTTTGGTATTGGGGCAAAAGGAATGCTGAAACTCCGAATTCGCGTTTGTCGCTAAGGGGTTCCTGGCCGGAGCGCTCACGCCAGGCGTTTTGAGGTTGTCAGCATAGCGCCCAGGAGGATGTGTCTGAGTTTATCGACGGTCAACGCGTTGAGGTAAGCCTCGGTGAAGTCGAGCTTGAAGCGGCCTTTGAAATTGAGCAGACGACGCTTGATCTGTAACTTAGTCAAAGAGTTTACTGCCAAAGCCACTTGTTCGAACGACCGAGTTGACGCCATGATATTGTCCTATAAACTTTCCAATTACATCCGACTACAATTGTCCTATCGGTAAATTGAACGAGCCAATTAACCCACAGCTTCCGATAGGCGGTGAAAAACTCGTGATTTCTGAAAAGTTTTGTGAGTCATCGGAAGGGCACGGGCTCGTGGAGAAATTTCTGGCAATCCGTTCTGAGAGTGATTAACGTTTGGCTATGCGGACGGAATGCTTAAATTATGATTTGCCGAGCGAGTTGATTGCGCAAAGGCCGACTGACATGCGTGGTGCGTCGCGGCTGTTAGTGGTGGATCGGCTGGCGGGGTCTGTTTTCGACCGGCACTTTGCCGATATTCTCGAATACGTCGGGGCGGAAGACTGCCTGGTATTGAACAATACGAAGGTTCTGCCGGCGAGATTCTTTGCCCATCGCCAAACCGGGGCAAAATTGGAGGGCTTGTTTCTATCTGAGACAAAAGATGGACTTTGGGAAGTGATGCTCAAAGGTGCAGGCAAGATTAAAGCGGGTGAAGTAATAACGCTTCGCGACAGAGATGGCAGAGATTGGCGCCGGGTGCGGGCAGTTGACAGGACAAGTGACGGGCGGTGGCTACTTGATGTTGCCTCGGGCCGGAGGGCCGACGAGATTCTGGAAACAATAGGTTTTGCGCCGCTGCCGCCGTATATTAAGCGCAGTGATGATAAGCAGTTGGCAAAGACAGACCTTCAGCGGTACCAGACGGTGTATGCCCAAAGATCCGGTGCGGTGGCCGCGCCGACTGCCGGGCTGCATTTTACAAAAGAACTCCTGGAGCAATTGAAGGACAGCGGGATTCGGCTCGCATACGTTACCTTGCACGTCGGGCCCGGAACTTTTGTACCAATAAAGGCCGAGGAACTGGCAGACCACAAGATGCACACCGAGAGGTTCAGTATCTCGCGTGATAGTGCAGATTTGATTAACGACACAAAGGACAAATGTGGGCGAATTATCGCGGTGGGCACGACTTCAGTTCGGACCCTGGAGACGGTTTGCCGCGAGGGGAAGGTCGCTGCTATCGAGGGAGTGACGGATTTATTTATTATGCCGGGCTATGAGTTTAAGATGGTTGACGCCATGATAACGAATTTTCATCTGCCAAGATCCAGCCTGCTGGCCCTGGTTTGCGCATTTGCAGGAGTGGAGAACGTGCTGGCGACTTACCGACATGCAATTGAGCAGCGGTATCGGTTCTATTCCTACGGCGATGCGATGCTGATTATTTAGGCCGGGCGCTATTGTAAATAAAGCTCGTCGCCCGCGCCGATGGGTGGTATCCGATACTTTTTGGCCTTGACGTCTTCGGGTGAGAGGGCAAAGCTCGGGGCGATTTCGATGGTGCAGTCAGGTGAGCCGTCCGGTTTTAGCGGGACGCTGAGGCCTGCAGATTCGAGCCACCCAGCCGCCCGTGCGACCATCATTCGGCGGGTAATATCGGGACTGTTTTCGCCAGCAGCATTTTTGACGGGGGCAAATTCTTCGCTTCGGACGGTTTGAAGTATTACAGATTTTGAAGCTAAGGGCAGGGCGTCGAACACGAACATTTCGAGCTTTACACCATTCGGCTTTTGGGGGGTAACTCTGTTACCGCTTGCGTCAATGTGCGGGATTTTCTTAACCGCACGGTGGATCGGCAAAGCAAAACCGCCTCTGTTCAGCCTCTCGACGAAAGCGGTGCTGATAATGTGAATCGCGATTGAGCCCAGTTCAAAGACCAAAGAGCTGTTGGGCTTCTGCTTATGGGCCTGTTCATCGGGAAGGTCGATGTACTCTATTACGGTAACTTTACCGTTGACAAGGCAGAAATTGCCGACCTTTTCAGTTGGTCGGGATTTGACAAGTGCCTTTGAGGACATTTCGGCATCATCGAGTGCGTGCAGGCCGATAAAGAGCGGGTCGAAGATATTTACCAGAGGGTTGTCAACCTGCCAATAAGTGATGTATTCGATGCCCCTGGCCTTCATGTCGGCCAGGGCACCGCTGTCGTGGAGGGCTTTTAGGCTGCCGCCGTGCCCGTCCGGACTGGCAGCAAGAGTGGATTTGTCTGCCAGAAGGATTTTGCCGTCGAACGCGAAGTTCGGCAGTGTCCCCTGCTGAAAGATGAATACATCGGATTTGTCCAGGCCGTAATAGTCGTTCGATTCGAATATTTCACAGGTAGCAGTGTAATTAAGCGGATTCGTCATGATATACCAGCAAAGACTCGCCTCGTATTTCTCACCGACAGCAAGAATCGTTTCGCCGAAGATCTGAAAAAGCGTCTTGTTCCTTATTGGGCTTATGGGGAAATCTCCTTTTGGCCCGTCAAAGCCGAGGCGCGTACCCTGCCCACCGGCTACTACGAAGGCAGCCACCTTGCCGGCCGAGATCAATTCGGCGCCCAGCTTTCGAGCTTCGCTGTATTTTTCCTGCTGGGCCGGTTCCGTGGGCCTCGGAGCATAAGAAGGAGCGGGGTCAAAATGGTCCGGAACCGCAGCCGGTTGAGCGTTTTTCACATAATTTGCTGTCCAGGCGGGTGTCTCCGAGAAGTCGAGACGGTCAATCTGGTCGAGCAGGTGCTGCTTTTGCGGGTCAGCCAACTGGTCGTAGAAAGCCAGCAGATGGTCCTGACCATGAGCAGTCAGCAATTCAACCGCTTTTTTGTATCTTTCTGTATTGGGCATATCGATAATTCTATTATCACAAGCAATCCAGCCTCGGTAACGATAAATGCAATGCGATTTTTTTTCAAGAGATAAAAAAGTCTGCTTGCTGAGCAGCAATCCTCTCGTGGCTTTATGGCGCCGAGTTGCGGGCATAATATGGGCCAGGGTGTTGATTTTTAGCGGTGAGTAGTGTATAAGCAGGCAAAATGCAAGTGAAATAATGTTGGTTTTGAAAGGAAGGTTGTATGATGAACAAATCCTGGTTCAATTTGTTGGCCACTTGTGTGTTGGCTGCTCTCGTGTGTGAGGTGGGGGCCTTTGGGGCCCAAATAAAGCAAATGGAGTTGGCACAGCTTGCCGAAAGCGCCGAGGTTGTCGTGTTGGCTCAAGCGGTTAAGGTTACGAAAATATCCGTCGAAGCAGACGAAGTAACAATCAAGATCGGTGCGGTTCTGAAGGGAAAACTCAGGACAGGCGAGCTTAAGGTAGTTTTGACTACACGCGGCGTGAAAGGCTTCGACCCTGCTCTCAAGGCCGGCGACACGGGTGTGTTTTTGCTTAAAGAGGTCGCCAAGAAAAAAGCGAAGCTGGCTTACAATGGAAGTGTAGCAGTGTTCTCAAAGCCGAATTTTGTGGTCTCTGAAAGGAGCTATGAGCCAATGGCCGATTCTGTAATGGTCAAACTCGAAACGAGCAAAGGTGATATTGTACTCGAACTCAACAAAAAGGCTGCGCCTGTAACTGTAGCCAATTTCCTGACATATGTTAATGAAGGCTTCTACGACGGGACGATTTTCCATCGGGTGATAGCCAACTTTATGGTCCAGGGCGGCGGGTTTACAGCGGACATGGTCCAGAAGAAGCCCCACCAGCCGATTGTCAACGAAGCCGGCAATGGGCTGAAAAATGACAGGGGCACTGTCGCAATGGCGCGGACGAACAATCCGGATAGTGCTACCAGCCAGTTCTTTATCAATCATAAGAACAACATTTCTCTAAACTATGCCGGCAAGAGCAAACCGGGCTATACGGTATTCGGCAAAGTCGTTGAGGGAATGGACGTTGTGGATGCAATCGCAGCGGTCAAGACGATGCGGAAAGGTCGATATTCAGACGTTCCTGCTGAGTCGGTAATGATAAAATCGGCGAAAGTCATGTCGGATTAAGTTGATGTATACGAGTAAATTCCGATAGTTAAGATTGAAAAAATGAACGCGCCGACGAAAAAGCTGACGGATTCCGAGTTGCTCGTCCGCTACATGGCGGGGGATGAGGATGCGTTCTGTGAACTCATAACTTGTTACAAGAACCCGCTGTACGCATTTTTGAAGCGTTTTCTGAACCGCCAAGATCTTGTCGAGGACGTCTTCCAAGAGACCTTTTTGCAGCTCTATATGAGCAAAGAGAGCTTTGACACGAGCCGCCCCCTGCGTCCGTGGCTCTTTACGATAGCAGCGAACAAGGCAAAGGACGCCCTTCGGAAGATGCAGAGACACGCTTCGATAGAATTGGGGGTGGTTGCCGACGCCAGCGATATATCTATTGACGATGTAGTAAATCTTCTTACGTCCTATAAAATAACGCCTGACCAGGAGGTTTCCAAGGACGAAACAGCCCGGCGAGTGAGAGAAATTATAGCCAATATGCCGGAAAAATTGCGCGGGATATTGATTTTGGCCTATTTTGAACAATTTTCTTACAAACAAATGGCTGAGATACTCAGTATACCTATTGGAACGGTCAAAAGCCGCCTCCATACGGCCGTAGCCTACTTCACGAAGAAGTGGAAAGCCGCGAACCGGAGCTATGATAGATAATGAGTAATCTCAGCAAAGAAGAAAAAGAGGTCATTCTCGACTTTTATTTTCGCTGTGGCCAGGAAGAGCGAATCAATCGAGGTCGGGATCTGATAGCCGGCAATCCCGAAGCCACCGAGCTGTATACCAGGCTTGAGGATAGCCTCAGGCAGTTAGACAGCGTCAAGTATGAACCCTGTCCTGAGAACCTGGTCGAGCTTACAGTTGCCAAACTCAAATTAGCGGCTTCATCCGAGCAGGCTCGACTGGAAAGTCTCCTTGCGGCTGAACAGAGGAAAACCCCTCACATGGAAAGTCCAGTCGCCACGACCAGTCGCAGCTTCTGGCGAAACATTGCTGAGGTTGCGGCAATAGCGGCGGTGGTGCTGGTAGTGGCAGGTGTGTCCCTCCCTTCGCTCTCAAGGATGCGCCAAAAGGCGGTATGCAAGGCACATCTGATGCGGATCGGCCAGGCGATTGCGCGATATGCTAATGACCATGATGGTGCACTTCCCTCGGTGGTCATAACGGCCGGTTCGCCCTGGTGGAATGTTGGTGACCAGGGCGAAAAGAATCAGTCAAATACACGGCACATGTGGCTTCTGGTTAAAAAAGGCTATCTGGACGGAAAGGACTTTATCTGCCCCGGTAGAAAAGATGCCAAGGCCGTCAGTTACACTCGGGCACAATTGACAGGCTTCAACGATTTTCCTTCGAGACAGCACATTAACTACAGTTTCACGTTTATCTCCGGCAAGAGCGGACAATCTCAAAAGGGGCGCAAAAGCATTTTGTTGGGTGACCTGAATCCCGTGTTTGAGCAGGTCTTTGATAAGGGGGGTAAACGCGTATGCATGCCTGATAAGCCTACAAAGATTTTGATAGAAGTCCAGCTTTCGAGAATTATGAGCGCCAATCACGCAGGGCGGGGCCAGAACTTACTATTTGGTGACGGCAGCAGCGATTTTAAGAAAACACGGAACATTTTTGGCGATGATATCTACACTATCAGGGACGCCCAGAGTTATTCGGGCTGTGAAGTCCCCTGTGATGAGGAAGATATCTTTCTTGCACCTTGACCGGTCCGGGCGTTAGCCACACAGATTTTCGCATTTCTCTTGAGTCTTTCGAGTCCCAGGCGCTTCACAGTTGAATCAGCGAAGAATCTGTCGAACTGCGCTTGGCGCCAGGCCAGGACCTGCGCCGGCAGTATCTGCCTGTATTGGGCGAATGACTTAAATTCATTGTTTGCACAGGCTGGTGCGTTTAGGTCGTATGGACAGGCAAGGACACACTCGTCGCAGCCGAAAAGACGGCTGCCGATTTTGTGGGTAAGTTCATCTGGGATTTGCCCCTTGTGTTCGATGGTAAGATAACTGATGCACTTGTTGGTGTCAAAGCCACCCTCAGTGTCCAAAGCGCCTGTCGGACAGGCCCTTGCGCATTTATTACAGTCGGGGCAGTGGTCAGCCATAGGCTGGTCGCATTCAAGTTCCAAATCGGTAATGATTTCGCCTAAGAATATCTGCAGTCCGAGATGTGGATTTATGAGCATGTGATTCTTGCTGATAAAGCCCAATCCCGCCCGCTGGGCCAGCGCACGTTCTGCCAGCGGCGCCGAATCGACACAGATTTTGAATCTGCAGTCAGTCGGGCCGGCTGAATCGGTCATAAAATGGGCAAGGGCTCGCAAACGCTTCTTTATGAACGGGTGATAATCCTCATAAAGGGCATAGTTTGCAATTTTGCCATAATCGCCCGGTATACCATCAGGCGCATCTTCAACCGACGGCGGTTTGTAATTTAGCCCCACGCATATTACCGACTTCGCGCCGGGCACCAACTGTGCCGGGTCTGTCCGCTTGGCGAAATTCCTGTGCATATAGCTCATGCCGGCGGCTCGGCCCGCAGCCACCCAGTTCTTCAGATACTCGATTTGCTCGGCGTCTATCGGCTCTGGGCCGGTTACACCCACCAGGTCGAAACCAAGCTCAATCGTTTTTTGCTTTATGGCCTTTGTAAGGTTCATATCACGCAGATTTATTATACCTCAATCGCAGGCCGAAATTTAGTGAAATCAGCCGGCCTGCCGACTATAATGAGCCAAAAATCCAGTAAGGAGACTTTTAACATAGGAGACGTAAAATGGCGGAAGAACTGATCGGGATAATGGGCGGAACGGGCCTCGGCGATGAACTGGCCAAACTCATAACCGACGCTAAGAATGAAGATGTGCGGACGCCGTTCGGCAGAACCAGCGGCCCGGTTCTTGCCGGCAAAATCGGCTCAAAGCAAATCGCATTCATCAATCGCCACGGCCCGGGCCATGCATTAGGCCCCAGCGAGGTACCCTACGCAGCTAATATCTTCGCCCTGAAAAAATTAGGCGCTAAGGTCGTTATCGCAAGCGGGGCGGTCGGCTCGCTGACAGAAGAGGTCGCACCCAGGGACTTGGTCGTCGTCGATCAGTTCATCGACAAGACCTTCAAAAGAGACGGCTCATTCTTCGCCGGCTTCGGCGCTGTACACTGCGAGTTGGCCCAGCCCACCTGCGGACGACTTAGAAAAGCCATTCTCGCCTCAGCCGATGCCGTAAGTGCCAAAGTCCACAACGGCGGCACATATGTCTGCATGGAGGGTCCGCAGTTTTCTACCCGCGCAGAATCCCTGATGCACAAATCCTGGGGTGCAAGTCTTATCGGCATGACCGCTATGCCCGAGGCAAAGTTGGCTCGTGAGGCCCAGATGTGCTACGCCCTTATCGCACTGGTGAGCGATTACGACTGCTGGAAAGAACACGACCCGGCCGCGAAGAAACAGGACCTTCTGGCCGAGATAATCGCCAACCTCCAGGCCGCTACCCAAAACGCGGTTGAGCTTATAAAGGCTGTCCTGCAGACTGGTGAACCCTTATGCTCCGATGACTGCCCCTGCAGAAAGAGCTTGGAACTTGCCGTCTGGACGAAACCCGAAAAACTCGACCCGGCAAAAAGAAAAAGCTTGGACGTACTTTTCGAATAAATGAGTTTTGTGGATAGGAAACCGGTGCCCGGCGGGCGGGGCTAAATATTTATGAAATTTAGATATATTCATTAGGGATGGGGATAAATGACCTTGCAGGTCTTGATTATGGGGGCCAAATTTGGTATAATAACCTTGGCGGGTTTATTTGAGGGTGAACAGATGAAACAAGTGGTTTTAATTGCAACGATTACCATTATGGGATTGACTTCTGTCGGGTGTCAGCCGGAAAGTACTGTTTATCAGTATCGGGCCGGCACAGCTTATGAGTACAAGCAACTTATGGATGCCTGGATTCCCAATAATGATACATTGCCGCCGCTGCCGCCGACTTCAGAAGGGTCGCAGGGCCAATGGGTACAGGTGCCGGCCTGGGGCGCCGAACCGGTGCTACTTGCAAGTTATCATCCTCGGCCTAAGATATACGTTGATACGTTCTATGGTGGGGGCCGGCCTTTTGGAAGGTGGCGTTACGGCCGTTCGTATTGGCGTCCGCGGAGCCGGTATCGCGGTAGCGGCCTTTCAATAGGATTCAGCTTTGGCTCGGCACCACACTCACTTGGGTGGGGGAGGTACGGCTATTGGGACGACTGGAATCGTGATTGGCCTCATACTGGTGCGCATGGCCCAAGGCATTTCAGATGGTAGATAGACGGGGCGGGCGCAGGCTCTTCTCATCCCTTCTTGTAGGCTTCTTTCGGGTCGTAAACTTTTTCATCTATAAATTCGAGTTGGTTGTCGGTTCCCTTTTTTAGTGCACGGTAGAAGCATGACTGGTAGCCGACGTGGCACTGGCCGCCGCTGACGCGGACCTTCAATATCAAACAATCCTGGTCGCAGTCAACTAAAATCCGCTCGACTTTCTGGACGTGGCCGCTTTGCTCGCCCTTTTTCCAGAGCTTCTGTCGGCTTCTGCTGAAATAGACGGCCTGGCCGGTCTTGATGGTTAAGGCCAGCGCCTCGGCATTCATCTGGGCCTTCATCAGTATCTGGCCGGTTTCGACGTCCTGGGCGATAGCGGTTATCAGGCCGTTGCCGTCAAATTTCGGCGTAAATTCGAGGCCTTGTTCGATATTTTTGTTTGGACTCACTTCCGTATACTCCTTACTTGTGTTAACGTCTTGCCATGCAGTGTTTTAACTGTTATGATGCTTGAAAACAAGTATTTTTGAGGAATATTGGTTTGTCACAAGACAGTGAAAAAAGAAAAAAACGTCATATATTAAATCTTTTGCGCATATTTGTGGCCGGCGGCGCCCTGTTTCTGGCATTTAGAAATCAGAATATGGCAGAGTTGGGCGGGCAGTTGCTTCAGCTTAATCCGTTGATTTTCGCGGTTGCGGTCGGGTTATTTCTGTTCGCACAGGTGCTATTTGTAGTTCGCTGGCGGATGCTTTTACGGGTCCTGTCGATTCATATCAGCTTGTGGGTGGGGCTGAAACTGCATTTTCTTGGCTGGTTTTACAATAACGCGCTTCCCAGTTCGGTTGGAGGTGATCTGCTTCGGGCATGGTATGTAACACACCATTGCGATCGGAATAAACGAACAGAAGCGGCATTAAGTGTGTTTTTTGACAGGGCTATCGGATTGACAGGTATGATTTTGATGGCGTCCGCTTGCTACTGGCTTATTCCGGTTGAGGAACAATTCACTGTCGGAGCAAACGAGGTGAGTAAACAAACAGGGATATTTAACGGTATAGCAGATTCATGGTTGGTCTTAGCTGTGCTGGCTGCGGGGATTGTAGCGGTTTTTTGTGCTGTTGCAGCCAATAAAAAGGGGCGAGCGTTGTTGTTCGGGTTGTGGGGACGGTTTTGCAAAATAGCAGTAAAAGGTGCATCAGCGGTGAAATTATTCGGAAAAAAACCGGTTACGATTATCTGCGTACTCGGGCTGACGGTCTTTCTTCAGGGGATAAGTATATTGGGTTTCTGGCTTTTGGGGCGGAATCTGGGGATAGAAACGCCAATGAAGTACTATTTTGTCTTTTTCCCGGTTTCCTGGCTTATCGGGACAATTCCTATAAGTATCGGTGGATTAGGTGTTATAGAAGGGACTGTCAAGTTTATGTTTAAGACAGTAGGGGTTTTGGAGGCAAATGCATCGGCGATAGCGGTCTGTCAACGACTTGTGTGGTGGGTGAGTTCATTGCCTGGGGTTTTTATTCATTTGTCGGGTGCTCATTTACCCGGCGAAAAAACCAAGTTTTGTATTGACTCGGCCGACGATCTCGGTTAGACTGCCAAACTGGGTACAGCGGGAGTCTTTTGAAGAAAATATCACGTGGTTGCGTGAGTATTACGAAATTTTAGAACACTGCGCAAAGGAGTGTGGCGTAGGTTATGCAGGGTGTTAAAAACTTCAGGACCTATTTTTTCAGGGGGTTGGCGGCGCTGCTGCCCACAATTCTCACTATCTGGATTTTCGTCCAGTGTTACATGTTCCTCAAAAATAATATCAGCAACCACATAAACCGTGGTGTGGTCAATCTTCTTGTGGCAACGATTGACTGGTATCCACCGATTAATGAGGGCGAGAAAAAGGAATATGCCAAAGCACTGGAGCCGGAACTCCGAGCCACTCCGGGAGCCCTTGAAAACAGGATAGAGGACAAAGATATAATACTCGGAACACGGCTGGCAGTGGCATCGAAGTACTGGGTTACAGGTCCGGGGCAGATTGCCGGGTTCATATTGGCATTACTCGGTGTTTGCTTCATCGGGGCAATTCTTGCAAGCGTAGCGGGCAGGACACTTTGGCGAATGTTCGAAAAAGGACTGATGAATATCCCCGTGGTGAAGAAGATATATCCATACATCAAGCAGATTACGGATTTCATGCTGACACGTAAGAAATTGTCGTTCAATAAAGTTGTTGCGATACAATACCCGCGAAAAGGTGTGTGGTCGGTTGCGATGGTTACCGGGACCGGGCTAAAGAAAGTGGTAGGCTCAATTGAGAAGGAGTTCTTGACCGTTTTCGTGCCTACCTCGCCGACGCCCTTTACAGGATACGTGATTATGACTCCGAAGGACGAGACTATGGAACTGGATATGACGATTGAGGAGGCGTTGAGATTTACGATAAGCGGCGGTGTTATTACTCCTGCGGAGCAAAAGGCGTTTGAGGAGATGGCGAACAAAGACGAAATAGACAACGTATAAGAGTCGATATCTACTGTGCTTATATAAAGGAAGGAGACCCAAGATGCTTTTCACTATTACCGGCAAACACATCGAAATAACCCAGGCAATCAAAGACCATGCGCAGGAAAAGACTGATAAGCTGCCGAGGTACTACAACAGTATAAATCAGATTGAAGTGATAATAAACGGCAGTGAAGGC
>SDBT01002246.1_pt1 | contig 34419 bp, 26 predicted proteins | sample 2277101 | NCBI WGS metagenome assembly SDBT01 (sample SAMN10404973, study PRJNA504765) | marine sediment metagenome | isolation source: marine sediment core GS10_PC15, 103 cmbsf | place: Arctic Ocean: Southern Knipovich Ridge | collected 2010
CTCCTTTATGATATTTTTGAGTTAGAGGTAATTTTTTCTCCCAAGATAAAAAAATTTCATACTGCTCTTTATAAATAGATTCAGCACTCTGATAATCTCCTATAACGAGCTTTGAATAAGCCTCCTGTTCCATTTTTTTAAATTTTCTTTCAATTTCAAGAGGTAATTTCCAAATGATCTCCATAATCATACCTCATGCGTTAAAACAATATATTTTAAAATTAGTAACATTAACTAATATCTATTAATTAAAAATATCGAAGAATTAAAAAAATATAATTAAAACTCATAAAGATAATCTAGCAGTAGTTCCGAATGTAAAAATCTATGAGGGAAAATTAATTTATAAGGAGGATATTGACATAAAAATTTTTAATAATGCCTTTTCCTCTTAGTAATAAATTGACTTTTTTCATCAGGTTTTAATTGAATATTAAATACTTTAACAACTTCATTTAATTCATTATACCCAATTTTATACTTTATATTCTCTAGTAAAGCTTTTGCAGCAATATCTGACTTGTCATCCAAGTAAAATATTGTTTTTCCATACATTCTAACTTTTCGAAAAAAATTAAATTTAATTGGCGAACTAGCTGAAAATAATCTTTTCAATTTCATCCATGTCGATGCATCACTTGTACAGAAAAATACCGAATGTACTATTTTTCTAGTTCAAAACGTATTTAGACATATTGTTGAAGGATTAATTGTAAATCTTATTTTAACTCCAAAAGAACAAGAAAAAACCAATTTTAACAAAAAAACTAAATCAGAAGATAAACCTGAAGGAACTAAATTGACAGTTTTTCCGGTTAGTTACAGAATTCATCGTGGGAAAAGAATTCTGCCATTCTACAAAGAACTTTCAAATATGAAAATTGTTTGCTAAATTTTTTAATAAATAGATTAATAAGCACAACATATTAATGAATGTTCACGATTTAAAATAATAAATTACCCTACTTTTAGGGGGAAGAGGAGTCTGTTGTGACTTATATTTCATTGAAAGGAATACGGGAATCTAAAACAGTTAATTCTGAAGAATACAAGAGGAAAGTTATTGATTATATGCAATCAAAAGGTTATGTCAATACTCTTGATTCTGCAAGAGATTCAATTCTTCCAGACTTGATTTTCAAAATTCCGTTGGTTGAAGGTAACAAAGAAACTTGGATTGAGATCAAATATACGGAGTTAAGATTGAAAGATAAACAATTCCTTAATGAGATTGGAAGAGTTTTTAATGGATACATGCTAAGAAACGAATTCAAGAAATTTAGTTATTTCATCTTCGCTAAAAAATTCAAGAATCAAAAATTGTGGAGAAATATATTCGAAGAAACAAAATGTTATGAAAAAGATGTAAAAGATTTTCAAAAATCAATTCATGATTCATTAGAAAAAGAAGATTTAAAACAATTCCAACAACATAGCTATGATGATTTTATCTTTTTTATTACTGATTGTTCAATAGTTGATGCAGATTACGAAGATTTACTTCGAACTATTGATTCTAACAAGGAACGTAAAGATTATGTTTTAAATCAAGAACTGCTCAATGACGAATCAAATGTTTTACATAAGAAAGAAATGTTAATGAGCAACTGTATCAAAGTTACTTCGCTTCCTAAAATCATATGGATTGCAGATTGTAATGGCAAGATTGATATGAAGGATTTTTTCAGGAATAATCGAGATGCCGTCGTCTATTTCTATAGAAATAAAATATATTCTGTAAAACCTCTCAAAACAAGTTCAAGAATGTCTGATTATATCAAACCTAAAACTATTGATAAAATTAACCTTGATAATTGGGATGTTGATGAAAAAACTAAAACTAATATTATCAAATATCTAATTCGAAGTTATATCATATCTAAAGGATCGAAATTTGGACAGAAATATTGTAAAGAACATAGATGTTTGTTTTTCATAAATAAAAATCCACAGAAATATCCTGAATACAAACATCATGGATATTTAGTTTCTAAATATTATAAAGAAGCAGATTTTGTTAAGCACGATGCCATCCAAATTGATATTCAAGATATTAACAGAGAATTCTATGTAGTTTTCAATATGAGGTTATTATTTACTCTTGATGGTTATGAGGTTATAACAGGTAAATCAGCAACTGCTTTACATAGGAAGTTTAGGAAGGATTACATAAGAAATGAACGGGAAATAAATATGTTATCACGTTGGATAGGCTGGTTTAATTTAAATGTTAAAGGATTATTTGATACAGAAACAGATCATTTCCATTTTTCAACTTTAGTGAAAATTGAGTCTCCTATTACATATGAAGGAGGAGAAACTTTTGATATTACTCTCCTTGATTTTTTGGAAGGAGAAGAGCACGATTTTGAAGATGATAAAGAGTTTAAAAAAAAGGAGGAAGAATGCCCTTCACCATTGATTACATAGAAGAACCTCAACTGATGTTTCAAAGAGGCAATTCATATACTCCTTTGGTTGGATTAATAAAACATGGCGCGAGATTTTCTACATTAGAAGAGACAGAGCATAAATGGATTAAAGTTGGTATTATTGGATCAGGTAAATCCATATCTCTCACTTTGAAACTATTAGATGATATGAGATATCCAATTATTCCAGAAGAACCATCAAAAGTAAGAATTCCCTTTTTAGGATTATCTGAATCATCTCGTCTAAATTTTTCTCTATCTTATAGGCCAGAATGGCAACAGAAATTATCACCTACAGAAATATCTGAGATTTTATCAAAGATGACAAAAACCAAAAAGGCACTAGCTTTTGCAGAATTGATTGATAACAAAATGAGTATTTTAGCTGATAAAAGTCCACCACCAGATGTTGTAATTATTGCTATACCAAAAGAAATCGAAGATGAATGTAAAGAAATTTTCAAAGATAAACCCCTCATCAAATTACCTTATGAAGATGATTTGCATAGTCGTATCAAAATCTATGGAATGAAATATGATCTACCAACTCAACTTATTAGAAATGATACCTTGATTTTCAGAAGAACTCAGGATAAATCAATTATCAGTTGGAACTTATCAGTAGGTCTTCTTTATAAATCACAAAAAGGATATCCTTGGAAACTTGCAAGATTTGAAGACAACACATGTTATGTTGGAATATCTTTTTTCAAAGAACGCGATGACAATAATAAAAAAACAATGAGGGCGAGTATGGCTCAAGTTTTTCTCGATTCTGGAGAGAGTTTCATATTAAGAGGCGAACCCTTCCAATGGAATGACCCAAAGCATCCTAATCAGCCACATCTTACTGAAGTTGGAGCAAAAAAGATTATCGAAAAGGTTCTAGCTCAATACCGATTACATAAAAAAACCTTGCCAGAGAGATTAGTAATCCATAAAAGCTCAAATTACTGGGAATATGAAAGAGAAGGATTTCTACAAGCATCTGAAAATATTGAATACAAAGATTTTTTAACAATACTGAGATCGGACATTAAATTTTATCGAACGAACAGCATCTTTCCGGTTCTTAGAGGAACAGTAATCTCTCATCAACATTTAGACGACTATTTTCTGTATACAACAGGATTTGTACCCTCTGTTGATACATATCCGGGTAGAGGAGTTCCTTATCCAATTAAGGTTAGATGTAACTTACAGAGTTCAGACATTAAACAAATTTGTACAGAAATTTTATCATTCACAAAGTTAGATTGGAATAATACATTTATTTATCGAAGAGACCCTGTTACTTTATCAGTATCAAGAAAAGTAGGAGATGTTCTTTCAGAAAGTATTGCAGGAGATTGCCAATACCTTGACGCACATTACTACCATTACATGTAATAGAAAAATATGAGTTTTAACTGGAGTTTTTATTATGACAAAATGGAGTATTGCAGAACGAATTGCACATAAAGAATGTCCATTGACTCTACTTCGGACATTTGCTGATACGTGGACTACCGCAATATGCGAAGAAGGTAGGGAGATTAAAGAGAATATGAACTTTTATGAAAGGTGTTGAAAAATGGAAATATTAGCATATGGTGAAGATGCATTAACTTTATGGGCAATGAAGTATAAAGTATATGAAATTCTAAAGCAGATGGGTGATAAATCAAAAATATCTGATTGTAAAATATTTTATCGCCCAAGTTTTGGTAGAAGTGGCGGTATTAATAGTTCACAGTTTGGAGAATTTGATTTTATTATAACCTCGAAAAATAATGTATACCTTGGAGAAAGTAAATGGATTGGATCATCAGAGATAATAAATGAGACTATTCAGTTACGTGGAGAACAATTACTTCGTCATAAAATATTCAGTTGCTATCTAGAATGTTGGTTAAAAAATAAATGCTCAAGCTGGAATGAGCTTAGTCAAAAACTGAGAACTGATTTTGATGATAAAGGTATTTCTAAACCAATTGCACCTATTGATAGTCTCCTTGCTTCCAACATTCAGACAATTCTTGAAATAATGAAACAACATTTTCAAAGCTTACCGGAGATTAAAAATGTTTTATTGTATTTCTATAAAACAAAAAATAAATTACCACATGAGGTTAATAAAAATTTTAAGCTAATATTAATCGATTATTCAGATGTTACTGTTGGTAATTTAATAAAAATCGAATTATAGGCGTTAAATATGATTTGTAAAATATGTGGTGTAGAGGAAACAGATAATCCTGATGGGATATGTGATGATTGTAAATTTTCGATCATTAGTAATGATAATATTCCACCAAATATGTGAAATTCAATAATAATCTTAATGATGATATATAAATTAGGTGAATAAGATGGAATCAGATGATATGTATTTGCCAAATCCTTTTCATATATCCTTTGGATCTAGAGATGATTTTGTTCGTGGTAATATTTTCCGACCTGTTCAACCATATAAAACAATTATTCCTCATATCGAAATGATTATGCCCCCAATTATCTGGATTGGATATGTAATATATTTGATTAGAGAAAAAAAGGTTCCAAAGCAAGGAGATTGTCTTTTTTTAGATCCAGAACATGGAGAATTTACCCAAGCAATATTGTGGAAAGTATATGGAAATTCAGATTATGTCATTGGGAGAGATTGGGCATGTACACGTAACAGGGAATGGTTTTTTAATTCTGAAACTAGTGGTAGACAACGAAGCTGGCCTAACGATATTGCTTCTTTAGTTAAATCAATACATAGTAGCTCAGAAATTAATGAAACTGTTATTAAAACAGATTTTAAGTCGATACTTGGATCCGGATTTATTAGAGCAGTTCGTGAATATACAGATATACAAATTGAAGAGGCAATTAGTGAAATACTTTTTCCAAGAATTACTAAAATACCTTCTAAAATAGATAGTGATGGAAAAAAGAAATATTTAACAAAAACAATAATTGATTTTATTAGATATCTTTTTTTAGAAACAAGATCCGGAATAAATGAACTTTACCAAGGAGAAGAGATTCCTAATAGCTTCGATAAATTCTTTCAATCGAACATAGTTGATCAAGAGTATAGTATGATTCGTTTTTTAAAGGAAGTGCTGGAAATTGATTCAAATGATCCAGAGTCTATCAAGGATTTAGAACAACTTGGTGATGTTGTCTATCGATTATCTTCTCCGTATTTTAAACCTGAAGAAATAGATTGTTTTCTTGCAAAGTTATCAACAACAAATATTGGTCGTACCCTATTAATATCATTTGTACTTATTGATTATGCTTCAAAAATCATATCAGAAAAGGAACATATAACAAGTCAGTTTAAAGCAACTGAGAAATTACTCGATGATGAACTATTAATCTTCTGCTTTGAAAAAATTATTGATCAAAAGGAAAGTGGATTTAAATCCTATTTACAAGAGACAGAAAATATTCCACTTGAATTTATTGATACAATACTAACATATGAAGAAATTGAAAAAATTATTTATTATTGGTTCTTGAATTTTTTTATTTATTATGGAGAAGTTGTTATTAGAAATGATATAGAACGAGAAAAAATTATTGATCATGGTTTTTCTGAAAGAGATATTGAAAAACTATTAAAAATTCAGGATTTTGAACAAAGGTTCCTCTGTAAATTCTTATCCAATGGCTATCCAAAAACAATTCATTATTTAGAAATTTTTAATTCTGAAAATAAAATCGAACGAGCTAACTATATTCATCTACAAGATTTTATTCACATCTTGAAAAAGGGTTTAATGCAACAAAACAAAGAACATGTCATTTTTTATCAATTACTAAAAACAGATAAATCTTTAGAAGTGATTCAGGACAAACTGATTGCTGTTCAGGATTCCAGACAACGTTTTAATAAATTATCACATTCTGTGGTTTTTCCCGGAAGGAGCAACATTGTTCGTTGGCATAATGAATTAGTGGACATGAGGCTGAAAGGATATGGTTAATCAATCTCAACTAACTGCCAAAGAACTTTTCTTTAACAATATCGAAGATGCGCAATGTCTTATTATTATGTGTTTTCATCTTGATTCATTAATAACTGAACTCCCAAATATTTTACTTACAAATACTCTTGTTATTTGTCCCAGGGATCAAAGGAAAAAATTGATTGATGTAGGTATTCCTTCGGAAAATATATTCCATATACCATCGGATTGGCATCAGTTTGATGTACTCCACGGAAAGATATTTGTAAAAATTACTCAAGATACTATTGAATGTATGATTGGGTCAAACAATTTTACATATGCAGGAATGGAAAGGAATCTTGAAACTTATTCAACCTACAATGTTAGATTAAAAAATGAAATACTTTTTGAGACAATAAAAACAAGACATCATAAATCGGATTGGCATACTTATTTTGACCATTCTATCATCGAGGATATAATGGATTTTATCAACCATATCATAATTGGCTATGAGAATAAAGATTATTTAGCTGAAGATCATTTTCTTGATCAGAGTAAAGACCAATATTTTGTCCATTCAGTAGGACAAAATACTCTCCTAGAATCAATTAAGAATTTAATGAAACCAAATGAAAAACAATTGATACGAATAATAACCCCTTATCTATCTGACGAATCTCTCTTGTTTTATCTAGATCTCATCTATAAAAATATTGGACGGGGTTTTCAATTACAGCTCTTAACAAATTTTTTACCTGATTTTAAAGGATTTTATAGTTCTTCAGGATTTATCAATCCTAGGGACTACAAACAAATAAAACAAGAATGGAAACATTCCTATGATGTTGATATTGAATTACGTTTTTGGACTTCGATCGGTATTGAAGAGATGGAGATTCCAGGAAATTTCATTCATTCAAAATTATATTTTGTAGTAACATCTGATGACAATCTTTATCCAGATGGTTTTTTAATGACATCTGCGAATTTTTCTAGTGCTGCTTGGAAAAACCAGAGAACACTAGAGGTTGGAATTCTTGATACAAACGGAAAACGAATAAAAGAAATATTTGATTTTTTTAATAGATTCTGGGAAGAATCTGAACAAGATAATGAGGAGAATTTACATAAAATTTTAAATGTAAGGAATAGGATTGTTGAAGATGAATTAATAACTCAACTTCCATTAAAACGATTTCAAAGTGGTTCTCACCATTATAGAAAGCCTAAAAAGATTTTAAAAGGTTCATCAAAGCAACAAGTCCATCATCCTATTACTATCTCTATTCCTGAGTCTGAATATCTTGAAGATTTCTTTCAAAAAAGTATTGATATCTATCTTTCTGATCATTCTCCAAAAATTAATGATGTTGTGGCTGAAATAAATTATCTTGATGTTTCACAGCCAGGTAATTTGACATTAAAAAAAGAAATCCCTTTGTTAAATACTTCCAAAGATCATTTGTCATTGACATTAAATGATCTAAAGAAATTTTTGAACACCAATCTAATAATTGATTCGATTCGAATTAGAGCAAAAACAGATGTTGTAACATATGATACTGAAATTAAAACATCAAATTGGGAAAAGATTGTATCTGAGAATATTATAAAGGTAGAAAATAAAAAAATTACATTTCAAAGTTTAGATAAATATTTAGTTTCCGATAGAGAATCGATAGAAGGGTTATTGGTTACACAGAATTCAGTTTTTACAGTTCCTATTGATGAAATTGAATCCGAATGTTTTTTCATTATGCCTAATGGTCTTAACCGGTCTGAAATATCTTCAATAATAATCAGGCAGAAAAGTAGTGAAATGTCTCAACAAACTCTTTTATTTTATCAACCTGCATTAAAATTTCAAGATAATCCAATATCCTCAATTGAAATAACCACTATTGAAGTTGAAGATAAAAAAATACCCTGTTTACATGTTATAGTTGATGAAACTTTTTTCAATTTTGATTTATCAGATTTTGTATTTATATCAAACGATGAAAAGCTTATACCTTTGATACAGAAAAAAGAAGGTAACCATCATTATTATATTTTTAATACTGGGAAATCAAAAATAAGGATTCTTATCAAAAATCATCTTGAGAATTATTTTACGTATACGGAACAATATGTTGAATATGGTCTGACTTCAGATCACTTATCATTTCTAGAAAAAATTATCAATAAGTATAAACAAGGAAAAACTTTGTTGATTTCACCAGAAATTATTGATGAGAGTACGCCTGTTTCTATCGAATTTTCTCAAGTAATGAATGATAAAGTTGAATTAGAATATATAATCCTAAATAATCGTTTACAATTATACAAAAGGCCAACTAGAAAAATCATAACTGAAAAATCCAACACTATTTTCTTAGATTATTTATTACCTGGACAAGAGATCAATTCTCTGGTATATTATGTCAGTTCATTTGGGAAGCTTACTCTTTTAACGTTTGAAAATTTTGTTAAAAATAAATTAATTGAAAAAATAAATGTTGAATTTCCCTTTAAAAATCATATGAGAGCGATGGCCAGCAATAGTTGGGTGAACTATCGTCATTTTCTATTTTCAATTAAGCTAGATTTATCTTCTAAATATGTTAATTTCATAAAATATGTCACAGGTGCTAAAATTATTCATGAGCAAGACGAATATGAATTTAATAAAATTATATCATCAAAAATTTCTAATGATAGTTTTTTAATTTTTTTTAAAATACAGAATTTGAAAGAAGAAAATGGAAAAATAAAATTTTCCTTTGTGTTAATGACATCAGAACATTTTGCTGATTTTTATTATGATATTGAAATTCAATACGAAACGAGAGATGATGGAATATTATTGAAAATTGATAACGCTGAGCGTTTTATTAAGGACGGATGTGGAACATTTTTGGTAGATAATTTTTCTGTTATTCACCACTCTTTGATTGAGAAATTTATAATTAAGAATTATTCGGATTTAAAATTTAGAGACTATGATGCTGGAAAGAGTAAAGAAATTTGTTTGGATTCTTCTGAAATGATTGTACCGGTCTGGTTTCTTTCTCATTAATTTCATGATGTATTTGATTTATGTTGTGCAAATTTTATTATAAAATCGAAAAAACCCTAATAGTTATTAGTTACTCTTTAATTCTATATTTGAAAATATAGTATTGGGCGGAGGAAAGTAATTGTCAAATGAAAAGACTTCATTAGAGCAAGGTCAGCTAGTATATGTTCGTAAACGTCCTGGTTTAATTCGTGAGGTTAAATCGTTTATTGATAACCATACAAAAAATACAGAACATATAGTGGACATAGATTACATTGATGGTTGGAATTTTCCGTCAACAGATACATTAATTTGGGAGCGTGAATTTGGTACTCGTGTTCTTTCCAAGATTTCATTACCTGAAGTTGGATCCCCAAATTTACAGCCCGATAATCCTGATCGGTTTAGTGCTTTTGTTTATGCTATCAAGTGGTCAACTTCTGGAAAAATTGCTGATTTAATGGATCTTCCTAGTAAATATCTGAATTATCCAATAACTAGTCCTTGGAAAAGCGCTGTACAAGTTGAGGATTACCAACTTTATCCAGTGTTAAAATCAATGGCGATGCCACGTGTATCACTTTTGTTAGCTGATGATGTTGGTGTTGGTAAAACTATTGAAGCTGGGTTAATTCTTACGGAATTGATTGCCCAGCGTGGAATTCGTAGAATTATGGTTATTTGCCCTGCTTCTATACAAGAGCAGTGGAAAGAGGAGCTTAAAGAGAAATTTAACTTGGATTTTGTTATTATGAATAGTTCTGAGGTTTTTAATATCCAAAAGTCTCTTGGAATGGATGCTAATCCTTGGACTACATCACCTAGAATTATTACTTCAATGGATTATCTTCGTCAGCAGGATATTCTTGATCGTTTTGCTTCTGGTGCAATGAAACTTCAACCTGAGGGGTCAGCTATGCTTCCTTGGGATCTTTTAGTCGTTGATGAAGCGCATAATTTGTCTCCTTCACAGTTTGGTGATGATAGTCTTAGATGCCAGATGCTTCGTCAGATTTCAAAATATTTTGAACATCGATTGTTTTTGACCGCAACTCCCCATAATGGTTTTACTGTTTCTTTTACTGGCTTATTAGAAATGTTAGACCCACTACGTTTTACTCAGAAGACTACATTGGAGGATAAGGATAATGCGCAGATTCAAACTTCTGTTGTTCGTAGACTGAAATCTGAGTTAAATGCCGGTAGAGCTGTTCCACGTTTTGTTAAAAGAGATGTAGAAGGTATTCCTCTCCATTTAGATGGCAAAGAGAAGGCTTTATTTGATGCGTTAAGAAAATATCGTGAAGAAGGAATTAAAATTGTTGCAAAGAAGGGAAAACGTGAGAAAAATCTTGGTCGGTTCATTTTTTCGATTTTAACGAAAAGACTGCTTTCGAGTTCTTATGCTTTTGCACGTACCTGGTGGAATCATGTTGCAGGTTTTGATCTTGAGGGTTTTGATATTGATGAGGCAGATCGATCTCGTACTAGAGCTGAAGCTGCAGTTGTTGATGACGATGAAAAGGAAAGACGGGAAAGTGATGCTGTCAGGCATGGTGCTGGTTGGTTACAGCATTTCACTCTGGAACTGAAGCCGTATATACAAAATGTTTCCTCGATTTTAGAGTCGATGAATTGGACGTCTGATGTTGTTGATCATGGTGTGGATGGAATCAAGAGTTTTCCATTAGATAAAAAATGGGATGCTTTGGTTTCTTCGATTGAAAAAATTTTGATCAGTGACAAGACATTCAGAAATGATGAAAGATTGATTATTTTTACAGAATATAAAGACACTCAGGATTATCTAATTGCAAGATTTCAAGAGAATAATAATTGGAATTATCCTGAAATTCAACTTTTGTTTGGTGGAGCGTCACAAGCAGAACGTTCTCTTGTTAAACAAGAATTTAATGATCCGCGTAGTCCTCTTAGAATTTTAGTTGCAACTGATGTTGCTTCTGAGGGGTTGAATCTTCAAAATTCGTGCCGTTATATTATTCATCAGGAGATCCCCTGGAATCCTATGCGTCTTGAGCAACGTAATGGAAGAGTTGATCGATATGGTCAAGGTCGGGATGTTACTGTTTTTCATTTTGCTTCAGATGATGATGCTGATATTCAGTTTCTTTCATATGTTGTTAATAAGGTTCATCAGGTTCGTGAAGATTTAGGAAGTGCAGGGCAAGTTCTTGATGAAGCAGTTTTTGAGCATTTCTCAGGTCGAAAGGTTGAAACTAAGGATATTGATGATAGATTAGAAAAAACTTCTAATTTGTCTCCTGAGAAACAGGATCTTGGTTCAAGGGATTTTGGTTCTGAGGAAAAATATGAGGAATCACTTCGTCATATGCAGGCTGTTGAATTTCAAATGGGTTTAAATGAAAAGAACCTTAATTGTTTATTGACACAGGCTCTTTTATTGGAAAAAGGTACTATTAAAGAAGAAACTTCTGGTATTTATCGATTTGATTATGTGCCGCCATCTTGGAAAAAACTTGTAACAACATCTTTAACAGATAGAAAAGAGTATTTACATGGGACACTTCCAAAGATTGTATTTGATCCAAAATATTTTACAGTTATAGAAAACCATCGACCCATATTTCGTCCAAAACATGATACTGTACTTCTTCGTCTTGGTCATCCAATTATGCAGAAGGCAGTTACTGTTTTAAGAAGACATATTTGGGAGGAATCAAATGATGTCCATCGATGGACTATGGTTCAATCAAATCTTCCACGCGGTATAGATATTGTTGTCTGTGTTTATTGCACATTATTAGTTAGGAATAATCTTGGTGAAACTGCTTATTCTCAAGTTTTAGAAATACCATTTATTTTACAAAAGAATACGATTGAAAAGGTTGAGTTTGATCTTTGGGATGAAATTAAAAGATTAGATAATTATGTATTAACTAATGATCAGATTGATTATTGGAATCCAATTATTCATGAATGTTGGATAGATAATATTTCTGGTGTTGAGAAATCGATTGAGAAGCTGAAAGAGACAATAAAAAACGATTTTAATAAATGTTTTTCATCAACTATTAAAAAATTAAGAAAGGTTGAATCTAAGCGTTTTGATGATCGTGTGAAACAGTTAGATACTGAAAAGAACCCGCGGGCTTTAGAGCGGTTAAAAAAGGAGCTTGTTAAAGCAGAACAACAAGCATTGCAATTAACTTTTTCTGAGGAGAACAATCTCGAAAGAAAACAACATCTTAGAGCGGTGGAAGATAAGGTTTCTGATGCTGAATGGGAACGGCAACATACTCAGATTATGTTGTTAAAACAGCGTCTTGAATCTGAGAAAGAAAGATTGTTAGATAGAGTTCTGCCACGGAGATATAGTTTATCTTCAGTTGATGTTCAACCTGTTGCAGTAAAAGTTATCCTACAACAAAGGGAGGTTTCCACATGAGCGATAATGATCCTAATTTTTGGTGGTCTGAACTTAATCATGGTGGCATGTTTCTTTCCCCTGCTATTTTAAAAGAATTTCTACCTGATGGTCCAGCAGGTGTTACTCCCGATAGCTTTTTTTATAGAAAGTTTAGGGATGCTTATGCTGCTTTTGATTCTTGGAGTCTAAAAGAAAATGAAAAAAACCATGAAGGATTATTTCGTTGGATCGATTATGTATTTGAGGAATTTCTTGAATATCCATCAATGCTTTGGCAAAAAGGCAACAATGTAAATGATCGTTTTAAATATCAGAGTTCTAATGAAAGACTTCGACCAAATAGAGTATTGCTCGATAAGGGAATTGGAGATAACCATCGTTTTCTCATTAAAATTGATACTCGAAAAGGTCGCCTTGGTATGGGAAAGGGACGCATTGAATATAGTAAATTCCTTACTTTACTTAGAGGTACAAAAGTACAGTTTGGTGTTTTTACTAATGGTTATCAATTTCGTCTTGTTTATGCGGGGATGGATTATGATTGTTGGGTAGAATGGGATGCTGCTAGATGGTTTGAAGAGGAAAGTGGTCTTGATCTTCTTGCAGGTTTTAAAGCACTTTGCGGGAGATATGCAACTTTTAAAACTGAGGAAGATGAGTTTCCTTTACGATCTGCTGTTGTAAATAGTCGTACACGCCAAGGTGAACTTTCTCAGGTTCTTGGTGAGCAAGTTCGTATTGCTGTTGAAAAAGTTCTTTCTAGTTTTGATAAAGCTGCTAGAACTCATTCTGATATGTTGGATCCTTTACGTGTCGATCCTGTTTCAAAGAATGAAATTGGTGATTCAGATTTGTTAAATGCTTTGTATATAGCAGCTATCAGAGTTATTATGCGGATGGTTGTTGTTTTATTTGCAGAGTCTCGTGATTTACTTCCTAGGAATATGGAGAAGTATCATTCTTCTTATGGTATTGAGGGTTTGTTTGCCTCACTTGAGGAGGCTGTAAGGTATGAAGGTGAAGAAAATCTTAAAAGTAGATTTAGTGCATGGCCTCGTTTATTTGGATTGTTCTTGGCTGCATATGAAGGTTGCTCTAACGAGGATATTCCAATTCCACGTTATAGTGGTTCATTGTTTAAAAAAGGGGACTCAAACAGTTCTGATCTAGTTCTTAGAGCACTTTCAGTGCTTGAAGATGAACGTTGGGAAATTAGCGATTTTGTTGTATTGGAGATTTTACGTTTGTTAAAAATAGGTAAAGTTCGTGCTCGCCGTGGACGATCAAGTACATGGGTTAGTGGCCCTGTTGATTTTTCAGATCTAAGAACAGAATATATTGGTATGATGTATGAAGGTTTACTTGATTACGAGCTTAAACAAGTTACCAAAGATCAGGGTGCTATTTTATTTTTGAATCTTGGTCAACAACCTGCGTTACCTCTATCTTTATTAGAGAACCTTTCTGATAATGATTTAAAGAATCTTATTGATAAATTGAGAAAGGGAAAAACAACAGAAATATCAGCCAAAGATGAAGATGCTGATGAAGAAGATGAAGAAGTTGTTGAGGAGGTAGAATCTTCTGCTGATGTTGTTGAAAAAATTTCTGATGAATCTAGTGAAGATGTTTTAAATTCAAAAGTAATTAATTGGGCTGAAAGAGCAGTTGATGTTGCAAATATTGTCAAGATGCCAAAAGATAAAAAATCTGATCGTTACGCATATGAACTAGAACGATCTAAAGCTGCAAAAGATCTTGTTTTAAATGTATTTGGTCCAGATGAAATGTATATTGTTAGATGGAGTGGAACACGTAAAGGTACCGGAACCTTTTATACTCGTCCTCAACTGGCAGTGCCAACAGTTCATCGAACATTAGAACCATTAGTTTATGATAAAAATAATGATGAATTAACTCCTAAAACACCTGAAAAAATTCTTTCTTTGAAAGTTGTAGATCCAGCCATGGGATCAGGGAGTTTTTTAGTTGCGGCTCTTCGTTATTTAACTGATGTATTATATGAATCCCTTCTCCATCATAAGAAAATACATGAAAGAGGAAGTGGAGGTTGCGTTATCACACTTCCTTTTGGAGAAGAATCAAGTGGAAGCATAAAAGAAGAATTACTTCCTATTCGCCCAGATGATGAACGTTTTGAGCAGATTCTAAAAACTCGTTTGAAACGTCATGTTGTTGAACGTTGTATTTATGGTGTTGATATTAACAATCTTGCCGTTGAACTTGCTCGTTTATCTCTTTGGATTGAGACAATGGATCGAGAACTACCTTTTGAGTTTTTAGCTCATAAATTAAAGGTTGGAAATTCCATTGTAGGTTGCTGGTTAGATCGTTTTCAGGATTACCCCGTTCTTGCATGGGAACGTGAAGGTGGAGATGGTTCTCAAGGTGAAATAACTAAAAAAATCAAATCAATTTATAATAATCAGGTTAAACCTGAAATGAAGAAATGGATAATTCAGATGAGTCCTCAGAGAAAGCTGTCTTCTTGGACTAGCAAAGAGGAAAGTATTGATAAAGTTCAGGATGAAAATGTTAATTATTATTCTAAACTCCATGAATCAAAAGGTTTTGAACGTGAAGAGTTATTTAGAACTAATATCCAAAATAATGAAAATTTGAAAAAATTGAATTACGCGATGGATAAATGGTGCGCAGTTTGGTTCTGGCCTGTTTATGATGAAAATAATCCAATATTATCACCTGATAGGTTTTATCAGCCAAATGGGTCCAAAAATATTACGATAGAAAAATTATCGAATGAAATTAAATTTTTCCATTGGGAAATAGAATTTCCAGATGTTTTTACAATTAAAAGAAACGGTTTTGATGCCATCTTAGGAAATCCCCCTTGGGAGACATTAGAACCCAATAGTCAGGAATTTTTCACCAGAATCGATCCAATTTATCGGACATATGGAAAACAGGATGCAATCGCTATTCAAAAAAGATTATTTGAAACTAATCCCGGTATAAAAATTGACTGGGATTTTTATAATGCTTATTTTAAGGCTATTAGTAATTGGATTAAACATTCTTCAAAACCCTTTGACGGAAATCTAAGCAAAGGAAATGAAAACGTAAAATTAAAAAACGAATGGCATTCAATTAGAAAACAAAGATATTCTATTTGTAAGCCACCATATCCATACATTTATCAAGGGGGTGGAAAACCATATACTTATAAAATGTTTTTAGAGAATTCCTTTTATTTATTAAGGAATGGAGGAAGAATTGGTTTTATTGTTCCATCAAACATATATTCTGATCAAGGCTCTCAGGCATTGAGAACAAAATTTATTGAAGAAAATAAATGGGAATGGTTATTTGGATTTGAAAATCGAAAAGGTATTTTTAACATCCATCGTTCATTCAAATTTTGCCCAATAATAATAGAAAAAGGAAGTAAAACCACATTTATTAATACGGCCTTTATGAAAAGAGATTTGAACGAATGGGAATCCCCACAAGAAATTGTAAAATATGATAAAGATACTGCAGATATTTTCAGTCCAAAATCTAAGTCAATCTTGGAAATAAGTACTCAAAATGATATGGAGATTCTGTTAAAAATTTTTCAGTCAAGTACTATACTAGGTAGTGATGAAAAAGGAGCTTGGAATATAAAATATACTCAAGGCGATTTTAACATGACAAGTGATTCAAAATTATTTCCTCCACTGATAAAATGGGAAGAGATAGGATTCAAACCAAATTCATATGGTCAATGGATTAAAAATGAAGAGGGGGTTGCATTACCGATCTATGAAGGAAGAATGATAGGTCAATATGATTTTTCTGAGAAAAAATGGATAAGCGGGAAAGGTAGAGGTGCAGTCTGGGAAACAATTCCTTTTGATAAAAAAGAATTTGGCCCCCAATACTTAATTTCTGAAGCAGATTATAAAAAAAATTCTAAATATTATGGGAAAACAAAAGCTGTTATGATTGGAATTACATCTGCTACAAACAAAAGAAGTATGATTTGTACTCCTGTTCCAAGATACCCTTGTACACATGTAGTTCCATTTTTAAGTTCAAAAAATAAAGAATCTTTACCAAAGATTTTGAGACTTTCGTCTTTTTTGAATTCTTTTGTTTATGATTATTCACTAAGGGCACGACTTGGGGGTGGAGTTATGTTCATGTGCTGGCATATTCTGGAAGAGACTCCTTTAGTTAAATTAACAGATATTCCGAAGAATATTCTACGTAATATCACGATTTTGCCTGCATGTTTAACTTATATACATAAACTTTTTGCTCCTGAATGGCTTATTTTGAATTCTATTTATCCATCATTATGCAAAGAAAATTGGAAAAAATATATGGCAGTAACAGAGCACGAACGAATTCGTATTAGATGTATTTTAGAAGCTTTAATTTCAAACATTTATGGTTTAGAATACGAAGAATTATCATGGATTTTAAAGGATTGCAAGCATCCGATTAATAAAATAAATAATAACGATTTTTCTTCAAAATTAGACCCCAAAGGATTTTGGAGAGTTGACAAAGGTAAACCACCAGAATTAAGACAAACAACACTTGCATTGCAAGCTTTTAAAAGACTAAAAGAAGTGGGTTTCGATAGTTTTTGTAAAGAGGACTGGCAATTTTCAAAAGATATTCAAGATAAATTAGGACCACGTTTTTTACCTTGGCAGCTTGAAGGAACACCAGAAGAAAGTTGGAAAGAATGTGAACAACATGCTAAAAATACTCTTGGTGAAGACTATGAAAAATTTATTGAACAATTGTATGAAAAAAATTCAGATTCTGATAAAAATGGAAATAATTCAATTCAATATAAAGGAAATTTCAATAAACAAAAATCCATTTTACAATGGAGAGAATAGATATATTTAAGGTTGATTAAATGAAAGAAATTGAAACAGCAATTAAACTGCAACTTCCATGGGCAGACGAGTTAGCAAAAGGAAAAATTCCAATATTATTGAGGACATTTAAAACAAATATAAGAGGGACCCTTGGAATTGTTGCTTCTCAAGGTTTTGATCGCTATTCTTTATCTAGAGGATATAATCCAGATTTATATAATGATCTCTATGGAAATTTAATTGGTACTATTGAAATAATAAAAGTACATAAAATTCCCAAAAAGGATATACAAAAACGACTTTCTTCAGATGTTAATAATAATTTTGCTAAATGGTATCCGATTAACTTCATTCCACCAGATTATTATGTCTATTTTTGGTATCTAAAAAATCCAAATAAATTTAAAGAGCCATTTCATTTGAAAAGAAGATCAGGATATGTCTGGTATAAATTCAATTCTGAAGAAAGAAAAAAAATGAAAAATTTGAAATGAGAGAATCGATTTTATGACAATAAATCCAATTAAATTTGCAGAGGAAGTAAATAATCAATTTCTTCGTTATCAACTAACTGCTTTTCCGCTTTCAGATCCAAATCTATCAGATCAAGCAAAAAAAATGCTTAAAGGCAGAAACTCACCATTAATAAAAGGTCCTTATGTTTCCTTAACAAGGTCCTATAAACCTGGAGAAAAAATAAAAACTCTTATTGAAAAAAATAAAATTCATCCTGCACTTGAGGGAATAGCTGAATACCCACGACTCCTTTCACACCAACAAAAAACCTTAGAAGCCGTTTTAGAACAAAACCACTGTTTAGTAGCAACTGGTACTGGTTCAGGAAAAACTGAATCATTTCTCTATCCAATCATAAATCATTGTTTACAATTAAGAGATGCAAATGCCCCAGAAGGAATTGTTGCAATACTTGTCTACCCAATGAATGCTCTTGCATATGATCAACTTGCAAGACTAAGAACCCTTCTTGCAGGAACAGGAATTACTTTTGGAATGTATGTAGGAAGTACACCAGCAACATCTGAAGAACTTGGAAATACAATTAAAATGAATAAAGGAGAAAAAAGAGATCAAATCCCAACATATATTGAACGATACAAAGCACACAAAAACATAACCATATCACCATATGAAGAACGACTAACAGAACAAGAAATGCGAGAAAACCCACCAAGAATCATTATTACAAATGTAAACCAACTAGAATACCTTATGACAAGAGGAAAAGACCTTGGAATGTTCGAAGAAGCACCCTTAAAATTTTTAGTATTTGATGAAGCACACACATACACAGGAGCTAGAGGTGCAGAAGTATCATGTCTTATCCGAAGAATAAAAACCTTCTGTCATAAAAAAGCCGATGAGGTCATCTGCATTGGCACAAGTGCAACCATAACCAATCCAGAAGAAGAACACGCAGGAATAAAATTTGCACATCGATTCTTTGGAGTTGATCCTAAAAAAATAAAACTCATTGAAGAAGAATATGAAGAAGAATACTGGCCACAACAACAAAAAACACCACAACTTGTTGGAGAAGATGCACAACACCTCTTTTTAGATACTCTTGAAGCATTAGAAGGAGATGGAAACCCTGAAGCAATCTCAAAGGTAGTTGAAAAACTCACACAACAAAAAACAGATCAACAAAAACCTTGGCAAGAAGAAGTGTATAATATCCTAAAACATAATAAAATAGCAAAAAACATCTATGACCTTTTACAAGAACCAAGTTCTCTGATTGATTCAACACAAAAAACATGGAAAGCATCAGGAAGATTCCAAGACATAACAGGAAACGATATTGCGGAACTCCTTACCTATCTTGTCCTTGGAGCAGCATCATCCAAAGAAGAAAACCCACTTTTCAGACCAAAACTTCATTATTTTATCAGGGGACTAAATGATATATCAGTAGTTTTACATGATGTTGGAGAGGACAACCCAAAACCAGAACTCTTTTTCTCAGCAGAAAAAGCATTAAAAAAACATCAAGAAATACTTCCATCAGCAGTACACCCTGTTTTAGTCTGCACAAATTGCGGTCAACACTACTATGAAACAAAAGTTGCACTACTTGAACCAAATCAACAACAACTAAACACAGGCAACGCAGAGGGAGACAACATTTTCTGGCAACCCACAGAAGAGGAAGCAACAAGAATCGTATTTACAGATCGTTTCGTAAGTGAACTGGAGATAGATGAAGATGATATCCCATCATACTCAAAAAGACTTGATAAAAAACGAGAAATAGCATATATTTGTCAATTCTGTGGAACACTTCATAAGAAACCAGCTAACCAATGCTGCAATCCAGCATGCAAAAGAACAGGAAAACTCCTCAAAATTAATGTTTTAAAAGAATTCAATAAAGTAAAAAAATGCCCTAGTTGTGGACACCATGGATCAAGTTTTGGAAACAAACAATATGAACCCTTCAGGCCACTCTCCGCTGTTACCGTATCAGACGTACATATCCTCGCACAAAACATGATAAATGCAGAAGGAACAGATAACAAAAAACTCATTATTTTCACAGATAACAGACAAGATGCAGCATACCAAGCTGCATGGATGGCAAACCATGCAAGAAGATATCACTTTCGAAATCTTACATACAAAAAAATCAAGGAAACGGAAAAACCAATATCAATCGGAGACTTACAAGACTATTTATTTCACACATTAAAATCCGATATCGAACAAGCAAGAACGATAGCACCAGAAGTCTTCATGGGAGAAATAGAAGAAGCATATAGCTCAAAAATCGACAAATACCTCAAAAGATACATACGAATACAACTCGTAAAAGAAGTAGTAACAAGCTACAAACAAAGAGACAGCCTTGAAACATGGGGAGTCGCCAAAATAAACTACTACAGACTAAACAAAGACACTACGCAAATAGATACATTGTCACAAAAATATAACATTAAAAAAGAAGACCTCCTCCTTGGAATAGAAACCCTTCTAGATATGTATAGACGAGGAAGATATTTCTATGACGAAGGCGCCCCGATATACTCCCAATATTGGCATCCTGGATGTGAAGACGTACAAAGAGGATTTCTACCATATATGGATTATCCTCCAAAAGGATTAAAACTATCAAGAGAACCAACAGACAAACAAACATTCGTAACAGCAATAACATCAACAAGAGGACAAACACTAGCAGAAAATTTTGTAAGAAAATGGGGAATCGATGAAAAAGAAATCGATAATCTATTAGGAGAAATATGGAGACTGATTACAACAGAACTAGAAATCCTACGGCCAACAACATTGAAAAGTACACGAGGAAAACCAATCGCAGGAGCAACAGGACTCTATCAAGTAGATTCAAGTAAAATAGGAATCACACCACATAATGAAAAATACCGATGTAACATATGTCAAAGAAGCCATGCAAGAGATACTCCAAACCATGTCTGCTCAGCAATGCATTGTCAAGGAAAAATTAGCAAAAAACTCCCTTCACAAGACGATTATAACATCTATCTTTTACAAAAAGAATTCACAATGCTTATGGCAAAAGAACATACAGCACAGGTACCAGCCAAAGACCGAGAAATTATCGAAGATGATTTCAAAAAAACCCAAAAAGGAACTAATTGTCTTGTAGCCACACCAACATTAGAACTAGGAGTGGACATTGGAGATCTTGATGAAATATTAATGAGAAACGTACCACCACTACCATCCAACTATTGGCAAAGAGCAGGAAGGGCAGGAAGACGACATAGTATGGCCGTTGTTTACACCTACTGTAGAAAAAGTGTTCATGATGAATATTTCTTCAAAGATCCAATGAGATTACTAAATGGAATAATAAATCCGCCAAGATTTAACCTAAAAAACCCTGTAATGATCAAAAAACATATTCATTCAGCGATATTATCAAAACTTGTAAGTCTTGCAAAAACCATTCCTTCCAAGGAGATAACTGAGGAAGATCAAGAAGAAACCGCAGCAGCGCTCTTAAAAGCATTTCCGATGTTTATAAAGAATTATCTTCTTGATGAAAATGGACACTATAGAACAACCTCGTTAAAAGTAACAGAATTAGAAAATGTAATAATAAAACATAAAAGAATACTGCATGAAGTAATAAATTCAATATTTTTAGAATACTGGTCAGAAGAAGCAAAAGAAGAAGTATCAGACCAGGTACTTGATAAGTATCTGTCAGAAATGAGCGATGATCTTCAAAAAACAATAGATTTAATACATCACAGACTACGATGGACCATATATACACAAAACAAACTCTTAGAAAAAAAGAAATCAACTCAGTTAGAAGAAGTAGACTCTAAACTACTTAGAAGATGTGAAGAATACATCAAAAGCCTCTTTAAAAAAGACCTCACAACATATACATTAAATGTTTTACAAAGAGAAGGATTTCTTCCAGGATATGGAACTTATGCTGGAAACATCTGTGCATTTGCAGGAACTGCGTTTTCTAGTTCCTGGAGAAAAATGACTTTTGAACTTAATAGACCTCCAACAATAGCAGTCAGAGAATTTGTCCCTGGAAATATGATCTATGCAAATGGTGGAAAATATAGGACAGCTCTTTTACATCTACCATTTGGAGAAGAAACAATAAATCCAGATGAATACTACATAGATATTGAAAATCAGAGAATAATTGAGAAAGGAAAACAAAACTCAGGATATGCTGATAATAATCCAGTCCTACTGGAAGGATTACCCATATGTGATGTTGACCTCATGTTCATGTCACATGTATCAGATGAAGAAACAAACAGATTTAGATTATCTGTATATCTTGCAGGATACCTACGATCAGAACACCGAGGGGGCGAAAGCTACAGTACATCAGGTCATGAATTTGATTTTATGAGAGGGCAAAAAGTACGATTACTCAATGCTGGACCTGTTGATAAAATTCAAAACGGAGAAATTGGCTATCCTATTTGTCTTGTATGTGGAGCAACAAGATCTCCATACCAATCTCCAAGAGAAATTGAAAAATTTGAAGAAATGCATGTAAAAATATGTGGAAAAAAACCAGGACGGTTTGCCTTAACCGCAGATGTACAAGTTGATGGAATACAATTTAAAAATTTCAACTCAATTGAAGATGCAATAAATCTAACAGAAGCATTAAGAATAGGTGCAAACCAAATACTTGAAATGGATCCAGAAGATCTTCAAATATTAATACTGCCACAAGGCGCAGAAATATGGAATGTTTTTCTTTATGATCCAATGGTCGGGGGATCAGGATTACTTGATCAATTAATAGAACGATGGGGAGAAATAATAGATGCCACTATCGAGTCATTATCTAATTGCCAGAATGCTTGTGAAACAAGCTGTTATAGTTGTATGAGAACCTATAGAAATAAAATGAACCATAAATATCTAAATCGTAAAAGAGCAATAGAACTAATGCATGAATTTAAAAAGAAACCAAAACTAGATCATAAAGTCCCTCCAATATCTGATGAAAGAACTCCGAAAGGGGATTCAACAAATCCTGCAGAAGCCCGACTTCGACAAATTCTTTCACAAGAAGGATTTTCATCATTTGATGCTCAAGAAGAAATAAAAATACCACATAAAACTTACAAAAGAACAAAACCGGATTTACTGCGAATTGACCCCGTGACTGGAGTAAAAGTTGCAATATATCTTGATGGTTTATCAAAAAACATACATGGAAACCAGGAAAGACAAAAAATAGATAATTTAATTCGAACTATACTAAGATCGCAGGGTTATCATGTAGAAGAAATATCCGCATCAGCACTAGATGACCCTGAGATACTAAAATATCATTTAAGATCATTAGCTAATGCATTAAAAATTAATCAAAGCAATTAAAACAATTCAATTTATCTCCTTCTTTATGCCAATCTACTCACACTCTAGACTAAGCACTTTCGAACAATGTCCATACAAATACAAACTTCACTACATCGATAAAGTAGAAACCGATGTTGAACAAAGCATAGAAGCATTTCTTGGCAGTAGAGCCCATGACACTTTAGAAAAACTCTACAAAGATCTTGATTATCAAAAGAAAAACACCTTAGAAGAACTACTTACTTACCTCAATGAACAATGGGAAAAGAATTGGACCGAGAGCATTGTCATTGTAAAGGAAGAATACAACCAAGATAACTATCTTAAAATGGCAGAAAAATATATCACTGACTATTACAAAAGATACGAACCATTTAACCAGGGAAAAACAATTTCTATTGAAGATAGAATTTTGATAAAACTAGATAATTCAGGAGATTACAAACTACAAGGCTATATTGATAGATTAACAGAGGTAAAAGATGGATATTATCAAATACATGATTATAAGACAAACTCGCGATTGCCTTTGCCTCAATACATAGAAAATGATAGACAACTAGCGCTTTATTCAATTGGTGTAAAGGAAAGATATCCTGATGTAAAAGATGTTCGACTGATCTGGCATTTCCTTAAATTTGATAAAGAAATTGACTCAACTAGAACTGATGATGAACTTGAAGATTTAAAGAAAAATACTATTAAACTAATTGATACGATTGAAAATGCTGAAGAATATCCAGCAAATACATCTATACTCTGCGACTGGTGTGAATATAAACCAGTATGCAAACAATGGAGTCATCTCTATAAAATAAAAGAAAAACCAGAAAACGAATATCTAAGTGACCCTGGAGTAAAGCTTGTAAACAAATATGCTGAACTAAAATCAAAGAAAAAAATAACGGTTGATGAGATAGATACTGAACTCAAAAAACTAGAAGAAGCAATTATTATTTTTTCCGAAAAAGAAAATGTTGAAGTAGTATTTGGTGCACAAAACAAAGCAAAAATATCTATCAATGAAAAAATATCATTTCCCTCTAAAAACGATAAAAAACGCAATGAACTTAATAGTATCATAAAAGAAGCAGGCATATGGGAAGAAATCTCAGAACTTGATGTCTATGCTCTTAATCGAAAAATCAAAGAAGAAAACTGGTCCGAGGAACTCATCAAAAAAATAAAAGAATTCCAGAGTATAGAAAAGTCTAAGCGTATTTATTTAAGTAAAATAAAAGGAAAAGAAGAGTAAAACCTGCTAGGTATTGTTCTAATACTTTAAAAATCACTGTTCAGAAAACATCAATAAAAATCCTATCAAGAAAAACATGCCTAAATCCCTGTTCTATTAATCATTCGATTTATGAACATAAATAAAAAGATAGATTTAAACACAAACTTCTTATTTCTGTTAAATAGGTGGAAATACTGCTGTTATCAACTAGTACAATTGAATTACTAAGCAATGTTACTCATTGTCCATTTTGTGGTGCACTTTCAGTTATCACTAGTAATAGCAGAACACAAACGATCGGGAAAAAATATGGCTTACAAAAAATAATCTCTGCGAGCAGAAGTTCACAAAAACAATATGTGGAAAAAGACTATGCAACTAGGTGTAAATGTGATACGTGTAAAGAAGATTACTATTATCATGGTTTTAATATGATTAATGTTCAATTCTTTAATGATAGATTTGATGTTACAAAATCAGTTGATGCGAGTCCGGAACTTAGAGAAGAATATAACGATATTCAATCTATTTTTAGTGATATAAACTGGGATAAAGGGGCATTATTATGTCAACAACATAAAAAGAAGGGGATTTTTCATAGGAAAAACTCAATCTTATATTATTTTTTTGTAATTCATAAAGATTCAAACATATTGAAAATTACAACGGATTTTGTGACATCTTCTGACGGGAGATGGGGAAAATTGTATTTAATAGCAATTACATTTGCTAAAAGGATGGAAGTATGATGCAAGGGGAAGTAAATCTAAATACTCTTTCAAATTTTATTGAAGAAGAAGAAAAAATATTGATTCCAAAATATTCAATATCAGATTTGGTACTATGGCTATTGGATGCCCAATCAGACGTCCCGATTTTTGGAAGAATTTCATTTTTTAAACAAATCTTCTTATTATATACTGAAGTATTACCCGATAGCATAAAAAAAGAAACATTGAATCCTCAATTTATAGGATATTATTATGGCCCATACAGTTTTGTTGTTGCTGATGTAATAGAAGATATGGTTGTATCAGGGTTAGTCAAAATATCTGGAAGGAAAAATTCAAAAACAGAACAATTTTCATTAACTGACAATGGTAAAGAAGAAGCGGAAAAAAGAATAGGACTTTTACCACAAGAGATGATGAAATCTTTTATTTCAGTACTAAAAGAAAGAAGAATAACATGGGATCAACTTAGGAACTATGGGTTATTACAATATGTATACAACGTATATCCGCAATATCGAGAAAAATCAAGAATTAATCGGAAAATTACATCTAGTGTGTGGGATGTAGGAAGAGTAGGATGAGTATAAAAAAAATAAATATCCTTGAACAAGAAGGTGATGATAGCCTTTCCTTTTCGGGTAGATCGATTGAAATTCAAACTTCTGTTAAATCCTGTAAAACTCCCACTAGATGTGCAACCACAATCGAATATAATTCATTAATTAATATCCCATCTAAAAGTGTGAGCATTCCAGATTATTTTTCAATAATTCCAAGAAAGTTAGATTCTAATGATGTGAATTTATTCATAAGCGATAATGGAATACATAAAAATATTGTCAATTATTTGATTAATAAGACCTCAAGTGCAAGATATTCATCAATTATAATGTCCCCGATATTATTACCAAAATCTATACAATTAGATTCAAAATCCTATGATACTTTTATCAGAAGATCGCTTTTTGTTCAAAATGTAGTTAGTAATTCTTTTGGAAATATTGAAAATAGATTTATACAATCTTTACCTTTTACATCAGATTTGCCAATAACGAAAATAGAATCAATATTTCGATCGATGTCTGATATTGATGTATGGGCTCCAATTATTCCAATGGATATGTTAAAAGATTCTTTTAAAAAAGCAATTGATTTAGTTGCAGAAAAAAAAGATACATATCAGATTCCTCTAATTTTATTTGTATATAGTGATCCTTTAGATTATCTTGAGAATTATGATTATATTTGGGCACATCGAACTGATAACATCATTTTCGCAATGTGTGATACTCCGAGAGAAAAGTTACAAAATCTATCTACGACTCATTATCTTCATCTTTTTGGACTTGATTCTATAGGACGCCGGGTGTTCCATCATGGCGGGCCTTCAAAACCGGTTCAATTCCCACCACATCTTATGGTTAAATATTTTGACAGAGAGAATTTAACGGTGAATCGTGAACGTGATACAAATACAAAAATAGATATTTTTAATGACATGCCAAAGGATACTAGAATAAGTGAAATTTATGAGTCTCGATCTCTTGCAAATGATGATAAAGATGTTGGTATTCTAAAATCAATAGCTAACGTTCATGAATATCATGCAAGTTTAAATGAACTAAATACTGTCTCGAAATATATTCAAAAAAAGGAATATTCTCAATATCTTAACGACAAGGATGTGCTTTCAGAAACAGTCAATCAACATTTCAAATCGAGACCAAAGTAGAAAATATAGATTTATTCTAAAAACAGACTGGGGAGAGTTTTATTATGACAAATTTCGGGAAAATCAAGTTTGAATTATTGAATGATTATGGAGAGGACACCAAACCAATCAAAGAATTATTGTCTATTATTATTTTTGGTATTGCTGAGCATTCGGTTAAATATTATAGGGATACTAATCAACTTGATCATGTTTTCATCAATTCTGAAGGAGAATTGCACGCAACTGTAACACCATCGATTGCTGAGAAAATAACAACTTTCAAAACAGAGTTTCCAGCTAAAAGGAAACATTCAGAAAGTGAGAGGAGAGGGCACGTTGATTATTGGATTTTCTACAAGAATATTGTATTCATTGTCGAATTAAAACTTGTTCACAAAGGTTTTGCTAGGGGAGATTGTACAACATCCCGGAGAATTTTTACCAGGTATATTGAGGCTATAGAACAACTTGATGATATCGAAGAAGATAGATTACTCTGTTTCATGGAGGGAACAAAGAAAGTAGTTAAAATTGGATTTGAAACTATAGTGTTCGGAACTCGTTCAAAGAAAATACATGAACATTTCCATGTCAACCCTAGTTTTTATCATGAGAAGATTGAAAAAAGTTTAGATGCATTAATTAAAAAGGGTCAACATTACAAAAAACCAAAACTGAAATTGAAAAAACCTATTGATTTCAAAGCTCTCTGGTTTCTACACAAAGATATCACATTCATTAAAAAAGGAAGATTAAGTGAAGATCATTTATTTCCAGCTGTTGGATTCATTGGCCATATTGAGATTGGTAAAGGAGTGTAGTCATGCCATATTTAATGAGAAAATTGATATTGGATGAATTGAGATTGAGAGAGACTTTTAGAATAATCAGAAAATTCTTAGATTTCTTTGATGAGGGGGAGGCTAATATGCCGAACTTCAGTCATTGGCATGATAGTAATGAAACATCAATTAGATTACGTGTTGATTATAGAGATGATACGGTTGTGGGGAAAGCTGTTGGGGTATTAAACCAATTGGTAGCTGATCACGACATAATTAGATATGAACCAATCGATTGGGTACCAAAGGATGATGAGACAATAGTTACAAGAAGTGCCTGTAATTTAGCCTTCCAATGCGCTTCTGTTATGAGTGACTTAGCTGAATTTGAACATATTCGCCAAAATAATGTTGTCCATCAAAAATTTCCATATTGTTTCTTTTCTGAACTGTTTAATCAGATTGGAATAAATCTAAAATTTAATCTAGTTGATGTCCAACATAACAAAATTGGTAATAATATACAAAACATAGTTGACAATTCGTTAGAGGCTGTATCATCGGATATTGTCTTGGATAGAAATGATTTCTTTGATTCTCATTTCTTTGAACGTTTTGTTCATTTATTATGTGATAATCTTATTGTTCATCCAAACGGTGAAAAAACGTTTTGGGGGTTATTCTATTTAAAAAACGGACCAAACTATTTCTCCTTCGAAGAATGTCGACGACGATTTTGTGAAGAATTATCTTAATAATTTATAGATGGAAGGATATTCAATCTTTTATGCAGGGGCTTTGAGATTCGGCTACTACTTCCCCCCAGCGGCTTATTTATATTTTCGATTTTTAAGAGCATATGAAATCCAATCAACAGGGAACTCTCGGTAGTATTGTTCTGCATATTTGATATAAAGAAGAACCTCCCAAACAAGTTCAAGGGTATAATTTATAGATGGATAGTAATGCCCCGCTCATAAAACAACTCTAATTTAAACCATATTTTATGCCACGTATCTTTACTGAAGGTTCATTATCGAGATCAAACCAAAGATCTTCGTCATAACTGCTCTTTTCAATTATATCGTCTATGCAAGCACTGCAAATAAACTCACCATATTCATTTTTTGTGAGTTTTCGGTTATGTTTACGGCATATTGCCTTATGTACATCGATGCCCTTTATAGCCCAATATAAGCGGTTTTCAAAATCGCCGAAATCACCTGGCTCTTCCATGACTTCATTCATCAGTTTTCTTATTTCTCTTAAAATTCTTATCAAATGGTCCCTGGTTTCTTCTTTTGTTTTTATTTTATTTTCTTTATTCATTTTTAATACCTCCATTTTTATTTTCTTATTATTACCCAGACAATGCGATCATGTAACATTTTTTTTGAGCTTGAATTTTGACAAAAAATCATAAAATCTGCCCGTTTCTTATTGCAAAAATGGACAAGAGCCAATAGACGTGAATTACAGACAAAAAATGCTTTTTTGAATTTCTTTAATGCAATGATACCAACTGCGCTCTGTTTTTGCATTCTACACTCATCAGAACCCTCCATTTCTATGCCATTTGCATTAATCAAAGTCAGTCACCTCTCGACTTGAAAAATTCATATGCCCCCTCCCCAAACTCGTCTTTCATAGTTTTCAAATTATCAGAATTCAATCGTCTTAGTTTCTTTGCTTCATTTACCCATTCCGTGATACCATGCCAACACACTGGTACACGTGGAAGATAATCCAATTCAAAACCAGCTTTCTCATACAGATCCTTGATATCATGCCTTGTGTAATATCGTGGGTCATAACAATACCTGATTGCTCTTCTAATTTGAGCCCCTGTCCATCTAATACCCCCTGCATATAACGTTTCTACGACTAAATTCAAAGCCTGCCATTCATCTCTGTCAAAATTACTTAACTTTTCAGATATCACTCTCAATGTATGTTTTCGTTTGTATAACATCCAGATTCTTTGTGATAGCTTCAATTCAAAACCTCCAAATTGTAAAAAGATGGATTGCACGAAATGCGACCATTACAAAACACGTACACATGTGCAAAAAATCGCCAACATTCACACATGCACGGTATTTCACTCCGAGAAACACCCTCAAAACAACATTCATGGCAATGTTCACGTATCAGAAGGGCAACATTCACTTCCGTGCTAAAACAGTAGAAAATCAGCTGTTTTCTTCTGTTAACAATGTTCACGTCAACATTCACTAGAATATAATTATCATGATAAATAGTATCAATGTAATTGTTTTTATTACAAAAGTGAATGTTGTCCTCCTTATAATCGGCATTTAAGTGAATGTTATAGTGAATGTTGGAAGTTTCTTCTTTATATAGTAGTGAATGTTGTGGTGAATGTTGTAAAGGATATGAGTGAATATTAGTCACTAAAAAACACCTCCTGTTTAGCTTGAGGTTTTGGTTTTTCTTCTTCAATGTCTTTAATGGAAACATTAAGAGTGTTTGCTTTGGATTCTATCTTTTTAATACTGATTCTTCTTTGAAATTTTCCACCCGATCTTCTTTTTTGCTCGAATCCCAAATCTGTAAGAATAGCACCAATTTTTCTTTCAGTATAATACTTTGCTGTCTCACTTGTTTTAATTATTTCCTTCTCTTCAAAACCACCTATTTTCGTGATTCTCCATGCTTCAGAATCATCAAAAATAATTTTTCTTCTTACATTTTGAATACCAATCCAAAATTCATTATCACCTGGTTTTAATTCTTGCTCTTCTAAACATATTTGATAAAGAGCCCTGAGCACGATTGCAATCGGTTGATCTATTGCTTCCTGTTTCTGCGCCTCAAGATAATCTTCGATAAAAGCTATAATATCATCATATTCCTGTTCACTACCGTATTCTTTTGTGATCATAAGCAATGGTGTGAATACTTCACGGTCTCGGCTTACCAGTTTTAATTCGTAGCCATCTAACAACTCTTCAATAGTAATCTTTGATTTCTCAGCTATTTTACAACCATCTTGTAAACGCAAAAGATAGGCATTATCTCGGATTTCTCTAGCTGTTTCTTTATCTAGTTCAACATTTCCCTGTTTCCCAGAGGTTTTTTGCTGAAGGTACTTAATCATTCTAGTACCAAAAGAACCATAAATGTTTTTATCAGAGGCAAATGATTTAGGACTGTAAACATCAAAAAATATTGGAGGTCTACTTTTGTCCTTACCTTTATCACTTGTCAGAGAGATTGCACTACCCTTTTTGTAGCCTTCTAAACAAAGCTCATACAAATCATTATCTCGGTTTTTACCCATAAGTGTCTCAGCTTCATTCTTGAGCCATGTTGACCCCATTGCATCAATGCTTCTAAAAATCGAGCTGATACCTCTAGGTGTGGCTATCATTTGAGCATGAAAACATAGTTCATTTGATATTTCATGAGCTCTGTTTTTCCCTGAGCCTCGAAATCCAAAGAAGTCTTGATATGGATATGCATTGAAGACCATATGGAAATGTGTACCTAAATCCCACGCTGTTTGAATAATGTACTTTCGTTTATCCTCACCAACATCAAGATATGTTTCTCGATATTGTTTGAATTGCTTCCATACTTCTTTACCATCAACCGATTCACCCTTCAAAAACCGTGAGGGGAGTTTTGTACTCGGTAGTGATTTCAAATAGAATGGCTCACTGGGTATCTTGTATTTTGAATCATTTATGTATATGGTTGAATCTGAAAACCTTCCAGTGTAAGGATATTTAACCTCCCTTTTTCCATTTATATCACAACAGAGCAATAAAACGCTCATTGTTTCAAAAGTTTTAATCTCAGTCTCACCTGTTTTCTTATCAGTTACTTCTCTTGTGCCTCTTATCGGGTGATAGATCGGTTGTAAAACAAACTCTTCAGTGATTTCAAAGCATTTGATTTCTGACCATGCTGAGTCAGGGTCAAGTAGTTCAACTGTGAGATTCCCTTTTGTTATTGTAGTGATAACCTCTTCCGAATGTTTCTTCTTTTTTGGTCTAGTTCGAATAAACTTTTTTGCTTTCTTTATGGTGACGTCATGATATTGCTTTGGTGATTTCTTCCATTTACCAATAGCTGACCGACTTAATGCTAATCTCACACGTTTCTCAGGTAAACCTTTGGATAACAGAATAACAGCTAAACCGATTTCAGCTTCAGATCGTGATTTATATTTATGTTTCTTCCATTCACCGTTAAATAATTGCTGTGCTTTCAAATCAATTTTCAGAATTTCATTTAAATCAATGGTTTCATCAACCGGTAGCTCTTCCAACTCAGTTTGATTCTCCAAAATGTCTTCTACAGGTTTGAAAGCATTGAACACACTGGTATTACTACCAATATAAAGCTCTTCTAAAACATCTTCATGAGCTTTTACAATCCTTGATATTCTATAGTTTTCTTCGGATATGCCTTCTTTAACATTCCATGTGCCACTTATCTTGACTCTTCGAGCTATATCCTTTGAGATGCAATCAATTTCAACAATATCATTGTTAAATTCTTGTAACTGTTTCTCTAGATAAATAAGTCTCCCTTTAATATCAGAATTATCCCACAGTTCTTTGTTTTCATCTTCATTCTTACCATTAAAAAAACCATCGAGATTAATAATAACTGGAACGTAGATATGATAACCATTTCCACTGTCAACAAATAACGATACTCTCAGGTTGAATGTTTCTTCCAGTTTCTTGATAATTGCTTCAGCTGTCTTTTTTGCCTCAGTTTTATCCTCAGCTGTCGATATCCCCTTCTTTTTTCGTTGTTTCTTGACATCAATATCTATGAGAATGTTGTTAATCTCTGCGATACTATCTGTTTTAGTTTTCTTTTTGTCGGTGGGATTTACAGATAAACAAGATATGCCCTCAAGATTATGTTTTTCACATTGTTTTATCAGTTCGTCAACAGTGCTGACATCTATGAATGCTGTTGCAGAACCGTCTTTCTTGAACACCTGAAATTTATGATTCTTAGTTCTAGGGTTTATGAATTTCCAGAATAACCTAATTTGTTCTTCGTCGATAGTGAAATAATTTGCGCCCTCTCTGTTTTTAGTAGTCAAAACACTCCCTCCGCAGCTCCTTCATAAAAACGATGCTTGCCTTGTTTATGTAAACGATGTTACCTTGATCGGAAATCACTTTTACTAAAGGACCTTCAAATTCAGCATCTCCAAAAATTCTTTTTTTTGCGTCCCCGTCTTTAAAAACTATCTTGAATCGTACCATATCATATCAACCTTTTATTTTATCATACAGGTTTAATTTTCTGCTCCATTTTCACAAAAACCTCCTTGATGGCTTGAATTGAACTTCATCGATTTTCAACCCTGCTTTTTTCAAACATATCTCAAGTTCTGCCACTTGCAATCGTGTTAAATTTTTACACTCAATTCTCAAAAAGCTCTCTGAATTCATCCATTTTTTTCTCCTTTTAATTCTATAATTTTTTCTAATAGTAAATAAAAAAGCTGTGGGTCATCATATGATATATCTGGGCAGTTTTCATCCCTAAATTTTACCAGTGAAGAATCTGGTGGAATTGTCGGTTTTCTACTACGGGAAGAAGCAAGATCTATCATGCATCCCTCCTCCCAAACGGTGAAGTGGTTGGACATGATTCGTTGTTGCGTTCTTTAATTTCATGTTGGTTATGATCAATGCCCAAATAGTCTTCTATTGCTTGTCTAATAATGCTGCTGACAGAATTGCCGGTTTCACTAGATTTTTTCTTGAGTTGTTTGAATTGGATTTCGGTTAATTGAATCGTAGTTGGAATTTTCATATTGGAATCACAAAAGCCTTATATGCATTCCAATGTATTTCTATTTAATTTTGGAATCAAAATGTAATAACAATGGAATAGAATGGAGAAAAATAGAATGCAAAAAAAGGATAGAAAAAGAAAATATGAAGCTGAAAAATTATTTCTGGAATGTATAAAAGAATCTCCTAAATCTGCTGAAGAAATTATCAAAGAAACAAAATTGCCACAATCAACAGTTTATTCTATAATTAATAGATATAAAGGTAAAAAAATTATAGAATTCCCATCATCTTTTGAAAACAGTTCTTCAGTTAGCAAATATAAATCGCTAATTCCTAGTGAAAAAGTTAATTCAGAATACTTAAAAATGTTAATGAAAAGATATGAAACAGCCGTAAAAGAAAACAATTTGATTACACCTCTATTAAAGCAAGAAATGATGCAGATTTGTACTTTTCTTAAAATCTTAGATGAAGATTTTATCAGATTTATTATCGGGAATGTTAAGGAAAAAAAGTTAGCAGATTCAAGTTTTTTAATAATGCTAAGCGATTTAGCCAGAAGATTACAAGAAGAAATCATATTGAATGAAGCAAAAGATGTTGAGAAGGTAAAAGATTTG
>SDBT01002247.1_pt1 | contig 34404 bp, 27 predicted proteins | sample 2277101 | NCBI WGS metagenome assembly SDBT01 (sample SAMN10404973, study PRJNA504765) | marine sediment metagenome | isolation source: marine sediment core GS10_PC15, 103 cmbsf | place: Arctic Ocean: Southern Knipovich Ridge | collected 2010
CTTGGGGCGTGGAGCGGTTGTCGGTTAATGCGCTCATGTTCTTCTCCTTGCTTGTGCGAGCTTCGACTCGCGGTTATGTCCGATTCTGGGCTTTGCGCCCGTTTTCGCGTACTTTGGCGGGGTCCAACCCGCAGTTGGCGGCGATCTCCGCCAGCTGGGCCGAGGCCCCCAGTTCTTCGTATTCCGGCAGTTGCCTCAGGGGCAACTGTCCCATCGGCACGATTGCCGGGGCGTTGGTCAGGAACTCGGCGAGCGCCGCGGCGTCCTGGCCGTTGGCCCAGTCAGCCACCAGCTTCGGGGTCAGCTTGCCGTCCCGCAGGCCCTGCTCGATGAGCTGTTCCTTCTGCCGCGTCGCCGCATCCTTTCGATACACCTCGAGTTCGGTCTCCAGAGATTTGAGAGCCCCGGCAGCCGTCTTGGACTGTTCGGTCAACACCAGAATCCGGCCCTCGGCCAACTCAAGTCCGGCATCTTCCTTCAGCGCGAGCGTCGCCCGGATCTTGCCAAGGAAGCCTTCCGTCCGGGTTTTCAGCTCACGCAACTCCGCCAGTTCCGCGGCCATCCACGCCACTGCCGTTCCGGCGGGTGAATCGCTGTCCAAGCCGAACAACTCGCTCAGCAGTTCCAGCAATTCCGGCGCGCCTGTCGGCGCTTCCGTTTCGGTCCGGGCCACCAGCGGTTCAAGCTGGTCAAGCGCCGGGCTATTGGTCAACGCCAGACTGCTGAGGCGGAGATGGCCGTCCCGCAGACCCCGGATGACCGGGCTGAAGTAACGGTACAGCTTCTCCTTCAGCAGAAAGGCCGCGCGCGGCGCCCACTGCTCGACCACGGCCCAGAGACCGTCGTCTTCACGCGTCAGCCGCACGTAGCCGCAGGCCGTTCTCTCGCCCAGCAGCGGTTGCGCCGCCAGGTCCGATTCCTCGAGCCCCTGCGCCTCGGCCAGCAGAAAACCCGCGTGTTCGCAGTCCATCGGGATCGCCTGACCTTTGCGTTCGGCGCTGGCCACGATCATCTCGGCGTGCTCGGGCTGGAACTCAAAGGGATGCTGCCGCCCGTTCAGCGTCAGCGTACCCGGCCCGAAACGCAGGATGCGGAAGCGCTCCGGCAGCCCGTCCGCGTCGCGAAGCACGGCGTTCTCGGCGAAGATGTCATTGGCATTGAGCCTGACGGCATCGCGCGAGTTCGCTTCGTGTTCGTCGCTGTCTTTCAGGAGCTTGGGTGGTTCGCCATGAACATTCTCAAGCTCCTTATTATTAGTGTTCCCAGGGACACAAGTTTCGCTCATAATGCACCTCGCTTGCTTAGTGATTTGTGCTTCAGGCAGCGGTTTAGCTTCAGTTCTCCTTCACCGCCACCGCCTTGTTTCCCGAGCCGCCGTGAATCGCGTTGATCGGGCCGCGGAACAGCACGCTGTTCTCACCGGTCGCGTAGCGGCCGCCGACCCCGCTGGTGTAGGTGTCCGCGGGGGCCAGCGGGATGCCCTTGCTGGCTTCGGCGGCGGCGCCCTCGGAGATGTAGATCACCGTGTCGGACATGTTGGTGATCACCGCGTGCAGCCGTTTGCTGTTGGCCGCCAGCACCTCGGTGCTCGAGGTGCCGACGTTCACGGTGCTCAGGCTGTTATTACCGGTAATGGTCATGGTTATTCCTCCTGTGCTTGTGTTTGTGCTTCGGTGATGTCTTCGAGCTGGTAGCCGAACCTGGCCTCGACCTCATCCTTCCGCACCCGGTAACCGGCCTTGGCCAGGTTCAGCAGGATACGGCTTTCGAGTTCGAGGTCTTGCATGGGCTCGCAGTCGAAACGGAGTTTTGGCGGCCCGCCTTCGAGAGCTCCCGGGCCGAAGTTGAAGACCACCAGCGGCCGGATAACCTGCTCCTGCACGGTGGCCTCGATGGCCCGGCAGTCGTCCTCGCGCAGGTCCTGCCGCACGAGATTATGCACCGCGGCGGTCGAGCGGTTGCTCGAACGGCTGTCGCTAGTCGAGGTCTGGCCGAGCACCACCTTGGCGATGGCGTCCTGGCTATACTCGAGGAAGCGGAAATACACCTCGGCCGAGCCGTTGTGGCCGGCGATCAGCTCGATTTCGGTGGCCTTGGTGAACACCGCGCCGCCGTCACTGCCGAATTGGCGGACAAGCTGGCTGACCTTGCGCCGTTCCTTGTCGAAGGCGTGGTCGTCCACCCGGGCCGCGACAAAGGGCATGCCGAACTTTTCGAGGTAGCGCAGCAGGTCCTTCAGATTCAGGTTCTTGAAGGCGTAGAGCCAGGCCAGCGGCCGGATCAGCCCGCCGCGCACGATGTCCCCGCAGCGATGCCGGTAACGATGAATCACGAACTTGTTCGCCGGCAGTTCCCAACCCGCGGGCTGGTCCTTGGTCACCAGCAGCGGCCACAACGAATTGCGAAAAGTGAAATGGTGCTGCGGAATGTGCTGGAAACCTTCGATCCCGGCCCCGCCTTCGCGCCAGACGATCTCGCTGACGCTGAACCCCGGCAAATACGCCGTCAGCATCTGGGCGATGAACTGCTCGAACGAATCCAGCCCGGCGGTGTCGCCCAGGGTTTCCCGCAGGAGGCGGTCAATGGTCTCGGCCACCTCGTGGGCGCCGGCGGAGTCATTCGCCGGCAGGATCTTCCACGGCGTGCCGAGCACCGCGGCGGCCCGGGTCTGGATGGTCTGGGCGATGTCCCAGTCCTTTTCGAGGATTTCCTGGGCCAGCTTGGCCTGGTCCTGCTGATCGCCGCCGTTAGCATCCGTGATGACCTGATGCACGTCTCCGGGCGTCAGACTGATCGAGACTTCCGCCGCGTGCCGGTCCTCGGGCAGCAGCCGCACCAGCGTCCCGGTCCGAACCCCGGTCCCGGCGGCTTCTTCCTGTTCAATCACTGGCATACTACACCTCTTCGCTTAGTTGTTCCGTTTTGCCATTCATCGCACAAAGGCGAATATTCATCAGCTTGTGCCAGGCCGCCTTGATCGGCTGATCCTGCGCGAATCGAGGCGAAACGTGGCCGCACACAAATTTTCATTCACTCTGCAATATATCTTATATATAATAGCCGTCAAGTAAAAATTAGCGATTATTTTGAAAAAACTTAAAAAAATTCTAAACCAGCCTCAAAAAAACCGGGCTCCGCCGGGAAATCGCGCTCGTCAGCCGCCGCGGGCCGGTCCCGGGGGCCCTGGCGGAGGGATGGACGGCCAGCCGCGCGAGACGCCAACGGGGCCAGGCGGCAACCGTCAATCTTGCGGTCCGCGAAAAGTTCGCCGGCCAAATCCAGCAGGAGCGCCAGGGACCAGGCCATGTCGCAATGGCTTTCATGGCGGATGGGGTTGGTGCTCTCGCTCAGGCGCAGCAGGCCGTCCGGCCCGCTTTCGTCGCGGCGGATGGCGTGGATGTCGTGCTTGAGTTCGTCGAGGTCGCGGGGGCAGCGGAATTTGCCGGCCTGTAGCCAGCGCATCAGCCCGGTGCCCAGCCGGGCCTTGCTGATCGCACTGAACATGAGACCGTAGAAGCGGCCGGGGAACTCTTTCTCGAGGCGGTTGCAACTGGCGCGGCCCAAGCCGGTCTTGTCGCCCTGACCGGCGGCCCCGGCACTCAAGAGGAGACGGACGAGACCTTCCTGAAAGTCGAAATCGTCAACCTGGTGCATGGTGATGAGGCCGCGGAGCCAGAGGGTGCCGGCGAGAAGTTCGCCGACGGTGACGGTCGAGAGATGGCCGGTGGCGGCGATGTCCCAGCCCAGGATTACCGGGCCTTCGGCCTGGCGCACCAGCTCGCGGAAAGCGCGTTCGCGGTCCGGGCCGAACTGCCGCTCAAGCCCTTCCGGGCCTTCGATATGGCAGCGGAGGATGGCGCAGTCGGCGCCGGCGGCTTCGATATAGCGCCACTCGAGCAGGGGCCGTTCCGCCTCGCCCTCGATAACCAGGTATTCGCGCTGCCAGCCGGCCTCATCATTATAAATCTGGCGCAATTCCTCGGGCGTAATGGCATTCCCGGCCTCGTCCCGGAGTTCGAGACCATCGGCCACGGCCTGATGAATGTCCACGACGTGGACGCTGCACTTGCCCTGCTCGTTGCGGCACAGTTCGGCGAACTTGGTGTCCGGCCCGCGCGGGGTGCTGATGGCGCGGAGGAGAAAGCCGCGGGTAATGAGCGGGAACACCACGCGCCAATGATCCAGCCCCTTGTTCGGGAACAGCGCCATTTCGGTGAAGATGACGTTGCCGGTGAGCCCGGCCAGGGTGTCCGGGCTGCGGCCCGGGAGCGCCACGATGCGGCCGCCGCCGGGCAGGATTATCTCGAACGCCTTGAGTTCAAATTCGGCGTTTCTTTCCACGACCCGTTCGGTGATCTCGGGCAGAGCGCCGCTGATGGCCTGGCAGTGCATCCGCGCCTTCTGGGCGGTGGCCTCGGCCTGGCGCTGGGTGAGCGAGATGATGAACCAGTCCCGGCGGTACTCGAGGGCGTCCATCACAGCCTCGAGCGAAGTGATGAAGTCTTTGCCGGCCTGGCGGCACCACTTCGCCACTTTAATCCGCGCCGTGTCCTTGATATAGCGCTGCTGGTATTTGGTCAGCTTGATGAGCTCTTCCGGCAATTCCATCTTTCACTCCGCCAGGCCGTAGATGGCCTTGATGCGTTTAATGGTTTCGGGGCTGAATCCTTCGCGCCGGCCCAATTGTTCGGTCTGGCCATCGGCGGCGGTCTTTTTCTTCTGGAGTTCGGCTTTCAGCTTGGTTTCGGTCTCGACCGTCAGCTCATGTTTGAGTCTGACGATGGCGGTGGCGACCTGGGCGGCGTCTTTGGCCTCGAGCGTGCCGCCGCGGATCAGGCTGTTGAGCCGGTCCAGGGCCTCGAAGACCGCCAGGTTGGCGGTGGCCTCGAGCATGTTCTTGTCCCGGCTCAGGGCGGTCCAGATCATGATCTTTTCCTGCGCCCGCTGCTTCCACAGCAGGTTTGCCTGGTAATATTTCTGGAACTCTTTGGTTTGGCGATAGGCCTCGAGCTCGCGGTTGCTGGGCTGACCGTGCAGGGCCACGCCGTCGGCCTCGAGCAGCTCGCGGATTTCCGCGCCGGTATAGCCGTCGAGCAGGCATTCAATCAGCAGTTGGCGACGTTCGAGGGTCAGGCGCTCGATCTTGTTCTCGTTGCTTTTGGCGGTCATGGTTTTTGCCTCCTTTCAGCAGGCCAGCCGGCCCCAGATGCGGACATCGAGCCGGGGCGCTTCCTTGGTAATCTGGGCCAGGCCCTCGCCGGTGATCCGCCACCACGGCGGGCGGGCGCTGTCCTCCCGCAGATTGCTGACGAAGCCCCAGATCTCCAGGTTCAGCAGTTCCTCGTGAATCGCGGTTTGCGCGCCGTTGACTTGAGCCAGCGGCAGGGCCTCGACCAGTTCGGCCGTCTCGACCGGGGCCGGGTACACCTCGCGCAGGGCCTTCAGCAACTGCCGTCTGATAATCAGCTTATCCATCTATATGTTCCTCCAGTTGGCGAATTTTCGCGTTGTTATTGTCGCAAACGTGTTTGAGATTCTTAACCCGTTCGGCCAGGATGGTGGTCTGCTGCAGGCACTGTTCGAGCTTGCCTTCCTCGTGCAGCACCTGATGATCAATCGTCTCGATCTTCTGGTTCAACAGCGGCACGTTCAGCGGCTCGACCCGCTCCTCGAGCACCGTCAGCCGCCGCGCCAGGTCCACTTGCCGCTGCTCGCATTCCGCCAGTTCCTGCCGCTGACGCAGCAACTCCTGCTCGACGTTTTCCTCCACCCGCTTTTTCAGGCTGGCGTAATCGCTCAACGTCCGGTTCAACCAGATCTTGATGATGCCGGCGCCGAGAACAATCCCGCCCAGGCCCGAGATGAAGGCCGCCAGGTGATTGAGCAAAGCTTCCGTCATAATCCAGAGTCTCCCTTGAAAAGTTTTCTTACTATCACTACTATACGAATATTTATGAGGTCTTGCAAGCCCTTTTTGCAAAAAAAGCGAATATTTATCAGTTTTTTTGATATGATTACCACCCCCGCCTGAATGACGCCCCGCATGAGCCTATTAAGGCCCGGCGGACGGACCGGGAGCGCAATAAGGTCAGGCTAATACAGGCCGCCCACCACCCGCCGCAGGGCGCCCGCGCCCGTCCGCCTACTATATATTATATATATAAGGAATAAGGAGCGTCCCCAGAAGCATCCCCGCCAGGGCCATTCGTGATCATAATCGTAATCATAATCGTAATCGTCCGTTCCTCGAGTCTGTTCCCGAATGTAGCACAGGCGTCTCGCCTGTAGCTTCCCGACGCTTATCCACAGATTACACAGATTTTAGTGATTCCCGATAGGCGTCCGTGAAACGGACGCGATCAACGTAGCCCAGCACTTTAGTGCTGGGGAGCAAGGCAGTTATATATAACATCCTAAATAATTCGGCGCGGCCGGACTTGGCGGCCCGTAAGGGCGTCAAGGCCGGCCGCGCCGAAAACGGTGCTGCAAGGCTGCGGCCTGAAGGCCTGGGCCATTTCAGTCGTCCCTACAGGACTGATTTGACTCTTGTCTGAGGACCCAGCACTAAAGTGCTGGGCTACGTTGACAGCGTCCTTTCAGGACGTCAGGAGGTCCCCAAGAACCGGCGTAATCTGCGCAATCTTGCGCCGACAGGCGCTTTGGAGTGCGGCGGCGGGCGGGAGTTTGCCGGCCAATTCCATCCGCGCGCTCATTTGTCCTGCCATAATACCTTTGATGACCGTTGTATGTCATCCCGAGTACCCCATTCCCCATCTTGTCCGCGCGATTTGGCGGTAACAATAATGTTATCCTTGCCGGCACTCAGGCGTATGTCAATGGCCTTACCCCACGCGTCCTGGAACACCGCGGGGGCGACTTTCTTGATCCAATCCTCACTTTCCGGGATGCGGGCCAGGATTTCGGCAAGATCTATTTCTTTGACAGCCGAGCCCTTGGGGTATTGGCCTCGGATCTCTCTCGCCACTTGCCCAGCTATCACCATACATTGGTCCTGCGCCTTCATTCGCATTGCGTCAGTGTACGGGCCGTGAAACACTACTATCGCCGAGGCCACGACAGGTATGCCAATTACGGCCGTAGCCGCTAGGACAAGCTTCTTATATTTCCGCTTTTTGGTCTGTTCCTGTCCGCCGCGCATATACCACGCCACAACCGCGACAAAGAAGCCCAACCAAAGGCCAACCCAGAACTCCATCCGGTAAGTTTGCAGCCATCCCCATCCCAGAGAAGCAACGCGCGGGTCACAGACTTTATGCGAGGTCAGCCTAAGCCACATTTCCCATTCGTACGCATGGGTACCCGCCAGCGCAAGGCCAACGACCGCGCCGAACAGATGATCATACCTCCGCCTGAGCCATGCCCAACCCGCCCAGTACGAGAGACAGGTTACGCACGTTAAGAAGATCAGCAATGCCACCCAGACGTGGGGATCACTGAGGGTTGCGGGGAAATTTTCGTAGATCCGGGTGACCTCACTATAGGCCGTCCTGACCTCACTAGAGACCGTGATTCTACGAAAAAAGTCCATGCGTATCTGAACAACTCCTTAAAATCGGCGCATCTGTCGGGGCGCGGCGGCGGGCGGGCGGCTTGCCGGCCGATCTCGTTGGCTTTAAGATAGCCGGAGCGGCGGGAACTGTCAATGCCTGTAAAGCAATCGTACTCGTGATCATAATCGCGATCGTCCTTGCCCTCGATTTCAGTATTCAGTGTTGCCGCTTCGCTCTCGCCTTCGGCTCGCATAGGCCCTTCGGGCCGTCTCAGTGTTCAGTTCCTTATCCGGAGTACCGAATACTGAATACCGAATACTGTATACTCCTTTCCGTATTCCGTGTTTTCGGTGTTTTCCGTGGTTGAATCTTTCAGTATTCAGTATTCAGTATTCAGGTTTCAGCTCTGCAGCGATCTCGCGAGCCGTTTGCTTAAGGAAGAGGGTTATGAACGAACTTGAACGATTCAAAGCGATAGCGCATTTCGAGAAACCCGATTATGTGCCGATCTTTGGGTTCCCCGGTGCGCCGGGTATGAGCGGCGGCTGCATGAAGCTGACCCACGACCGGCTGGTGGCCACGGGGATGCCGTCGGAGGTCGGGGGCTGTCACGCAAAGTGGCAGTGCCGGGACACGGAAAGCTGGCGGCGCTACTGGGGCGCCACCGGGCCTATCGGCCTTGACTTCGGCGTGGCCTGGGGCGCGGAAGGTTTCAAGACCACTACCCGGATTGAAGACGGCTTCGAAATTATCGAGTCCGAGAGCGGGGAAATCACCCGGCAGGTGGTGAATAACGACATCACCTACAGCATGCCCGAGTTCATCCGCTACCCGGTCCGCGACCGCGCCTCGTGGGAGTTCTATAAAGAACGGACCCGGCCCAGGCAGTTCATGTCTCGCGAAGAGATTGCGGAACGCTGCAAGGCATACGAGCACCGGGACAAGCCTTTGTGCATCGGGGGCGGTGGCACCTATGGAAGCATCCGCAGCATGATGGGCACGGAAGCCGCCAGTTACCTGCTCTATGACGATCCGGAATTGTTCCGGGAAATGATCGACACGGAACTCGAACGGGTGCGCCGGGACGTTCTGCCGCTGATCGAGCGCCTCAAGCCGGAAGTCGTCGCTTGCTGGGAAGACCTTGGCTTCAAAAACGGCATGCTGCTGTCCCCGCAACACTTCCTCGAGTTCTGCGGGCCCCTATATCGAGAAATCGCCGACTGTGGCCGGGCCAATGACGTACCCGTGCTTACCGTTGACAGCGACGGCAGCATCATGCAATTCGTGGACTGTCTGGCGGAGTGTGGGTTCAACGCGATTTACCCGTGCGAAGTCAAGCCCGGGAATGATTTGTTCGTCCTGCGGCAGCGTCATCCGCAATACGTGTTCTTCGGCTGGCTCGAGAAAGAAACGGTGAATGAAGGCAATGAAGCGACGATCGAGCCGGAAATCATGCGCAAGGTGCCGCCGTTGCTCGAGCAGGGCGGCTATTTCCCGAACGGCGACCACGGCCTGCAGCCGCTGGTAACTTTTCCCAGCCTGTGCAAGTTCATGAGCATCCTGCACGAAGTCTGCAACAACCCCGAAGGCGAATTCCCCCGCATGTAAGGAGTAAGAGATCGTTCGGACAGTTTGCTGCGCTATATAGCACAGCCTTTCCAGGCTGTAGCTTTCCTGGATTCCGCCTGCGAGGCGTTTTCGGAAAGCTGCAGGCAAGAATGCCTGCGCTACTCAGGAGCTGCTTCCGAAGTAGCACAGCCTTTCCAGGCTGTAGCTTTCCTGGATTCCGCCTGCGAGGCGTTTTCGGAAAGCTGCAGGCAAGAATGCCTGCGCTACTTCTGACTGCTGAGTTCTTGATTCTTAATTCTTTTTCTAAGGAGTAAGAAACGGTTCGGACAGTTTGCTGGGAGGAAATGTTCAAGGGCGAGAGCGAAGCGTCAACCACCCCGCGATTCCTTTCCTCTTCCTCTTCCTCTTCCTTGATCGTAATCGTAATCGAAGCGGGTCACTTTTCGCGTACAACTACAATGGCGTGCCGGAACTGTCCCAGGTATCGAGCCCCCCAGGTAACCCGAAATGGAATAACATAACGGCCGGGTGCTGCCCCTGTTGGGATGGCCAGCCGCACCCGGGCCGCTTTGTCCGGATTCGCACAGTATTCGTCTACCGAGCCATCGGTATTTCCCGGCACAGTTATTCGCGGGTTGCTTTGTCCCTGGTCCCAATCCCAGCCGTCAGGCTTAACCGGTTCGACCTCGGCCTCGACCGGCTGAGGACCGTGGTTGGTGAACTGCACGTCAATGGCGACGACCTTGCCGGCGGCTGCCTCTTGCTCGAATGGATAGGTCCGGACCCACCATTCGTCAGTGCCAAAGTTCGGATGCGCCCATGGCAGCGTCTCGGCAAACAGTTTCTCGCGCTCGGCCAGCATCTTGTCCATGTAGTCAAGCTCGGCATCGGTAAACGAGAATGCCCGGGCCTGATGTTGGTTGAAGATGTAGTCCGGCTGGCATTGCCGCCAGATGTCGAGACAGCGCCGGAAGCCTTTGCCCGCGCCGAGGAAGTTGCGGTTGCCGCAGGTATGATCGTCAATGCCCGTTGGCGAGCCGGAGTCGCCGGCAAAGAAAATCTTTGTGCCGCGGCCCTCGACCAGCAGCCCGCCGTGATAAAGGCTCTGGCCGGGGAAATGGCCGGCGGTAAGCTTGAATTCATGCCACGACCATGACTCGCGTTCGGTGCTAACTTTGGTTACGGGAGTTGCGTGCGGGGAGATGCACGGCAGCAAGAAGCGGAGGGGATGCGCGACGATTTCGGCCAGGTGCTGGTCCGCTATGACCGGGCAATCAAACGCTGCCACCAGTTCCGGCAAAGCATCAACGTGATCGTTGTGATAATGCGTGATCCAACAGCCCTCGACCGCGTTGATCTCCCCTGCTTCCAGCCATTGTTGGAGGGTTTCCACCACGGACTTATTGCCGCAGTCCAGCAGCAGCGCCGCTTTTCCCGTTTCGGTCTCGGAGATCAACGCAAAGCTGGGGGCGCGGCCTACGCGCCGGACGAAATCGGGCGGCTCACGGGTCTGCACCGGCTTCAGCCGCAACGGATCGTCTTTCGTCTCATCGAAAGCCCCGGGGAAATAATGATTCACGCAGGAGATCGAGGTGTAGTTACGCCAGATTCTCTCGAGGCGTTCCAGGAGCAGGGCGATTGCCGCTTCCGGCTCGGGAATGACTTCGCCGTGGGAGGGGACCAGTACCTCCGCGCCGCAGCCGCGCAGTTTCTCGAGGCTCGGAATCAACTTATGCTTGTTGCCGAGGAAGCCGTGGTAGTCGCCCATCGGGCCGTAGCCTTTTTGCAGGGAATAGAAGTCCCAAAGCTGCCCCGGGCCGTAAATTGCGTCCCCGGAAAAGCAGAAGCTCCGCCCGTCAATCTCAACCAGGTATGAGACACTCCCATCGGTCGCGCCAGGGGTTTCGAGCACTCGAATGGAATAAGCTTCCCACGCGATCACCTCGCGTTCCTTGACCCCACGGTCAACCTTCAAGGGCCTGGCCAAGACTTGCGGGCCGGGCTGGTGACGGTAGATGTACCAGCGATTTGTTTCGTCGTGCCAGTAGCTTGCCACCTCCTCGAAAAGATGGCGTTCGCTAGCGGGGACGACAAGTCTAGCTCCGCTTTCAACGAAAGGGCAGGCCCCCGCCACGTTCGGTCGGCGATGCTGGGTACACAAGATCATGTCCACGCCGGCAACGCCAAGCTCGCTAAGCCGCTCAGGGGTCACCGTGTCGCAACAGTCAATCAACAGGGCTTTCCCAGCGGCGACGATCACGCCTGTATTCACGGCGCCAGGGAGAACGTATAGGTTGGCAGCGAGGCGGGTTGCTTTCATTAGCGCTCTTTGTTCAGCAGTTCAAGTGCCGCTTCCGGCCCGCCCGCCGCCAGCACGACCCGGCCCTTGACGCTCTTCGTCTCGCCGGGGGCCAGGTGGCCGAGGGCGAAGTTGGAATGGATGCAACCGTGGGCGTCCTGGTTGTCCCAGACCTCCGCCACGGCATCCCAGACCGTGCCGACCGTAAAGCGGCCGTCAACGCTTGTGCGCAGGATAGCGCCGCACTTGAGCGGCGTGGCGCTCAATTCACCCCAGAACGATTTGCCGCAGAAACGGATCGCCGGCTGACCTTCGACCAGGTAGTGGGTCCGGCACGGGTCGCCGGTCCCGCGATCCGTATCCTTTAAGCGTGTGAGACCGGCGGACGTAAGCACAAAGGTCCGTTCCAAGTCCGGGTCGCGGAAGCTGTCCGACGGCGTGCCGAGGCAGGGCACGCCAACGACATTGTGGAAGGTCTGAGCACTGCGGTTGGCAGCCGTGAACTTCAGGGCCAGGCCGTACTCGCTATGGTCCACGATCATCCGGTAGCTGATCCCCGCAGTGAAACGCAGGCCGAGGGGTTGCAGGCTCGTGTCGGCATTGTTGACGGCCAGGTCCTGCTCATCAATTTCATATTCATGCCACAGCCTGCCTTCGGCCGTGGGCCCGTGCCAGTCGAGCAGGGGATAGCCGTGACTTTTGAAGACGCCTTCGTCACAGCTTAAGCCTTCCGGCGTCCGATAGGCCCAGCAGGCCCGCGCCTCGTGGCTGGTGAGGTTGATTCGGCAAGGACCATGAACCGCCGTGGCGCGGAGCGGCCCGGCTGTCGCAGTGCCGATGCCGCTGCCGCCGTAGCCGTTGCCGCAATAAAACATTCGCAGGCGGCGGCCCTCGCGGATTACGCTTGGGTACTCGACCATCTGCCGTTCCCACCCGTTGCCCGTGGGACCGAGCGTCAGGTCATCGCCATCGTGCTCGCCGCGACGCCATGAGACGCCGTCCTCGGATTCGGCATAGCAGATCGAATAGTAGCCCCAGCGCGTGCCGATGGCGGAGTAGACCATGCGCAACATACCGTCATCGTCCTGCCACACGACCGGGCCGGCGGCGGCGATATTGACGTAGTCGCGCTCAGGCTCGCGGAACATGACGGCCCCGCGCTTTTCCCAGTGAACGCCGTCTTCGGAAACGGCGCAGCAGACCGTCTTTTGCTGGTCGAGAAAAACATCGTCGCCAAGGGTGGGGCAGCCGGTGTAGTAAAAACGCCATTCGCTGACGCCGTCCGGACGGCGAACGTTGAGGACCGAGCCGCCGGCGATTCCGTGGCAGTCAGGGTCACCTTCGCGGCCGCTCGGGGTCAGGATCGGGTTGCCCTCATGCTTGGTCCATGAGATACCGTCCTCGGAGAAAGCCAGGCCAATGCCGGGAAAGGCGCTGAGACCCGCGCCGTGACCGCAGTTGCCGGTGTAATACAGATGCCAGCGGTCCGGGAACCGCAGCACGTGCGGCAGCACAGCCCAGTTATGATCGAAAGCTCCTTCGCTGCCGCGCGCCATCACGATTCCATGCCGGGTCCACTCGGTTGGCCTGTCGGCCGGGGCCGTAGCCAGGCAGATGTTGCGGTGGCCCTCGGCATCGGCGCCGGCGTAGTAGAGCCGGTACTGGTCGTCGGCCCGAAGTACCCACGGGTTCATGCAGCAGCCGCAGTCAAAATCGTGCGTGCCGGGCGGCAGGACGGGGTTCACGGGATCCCGAATCCACCACATGTTTCGATGCAGAAAATTATCCATCAACTCACCTCTGGCGCAACGGCGTAACCCATGCCGGCTGCCCCGAAATTGTTGCCGGTGTACCAGCAGCGGAATTCAGTATCGTGTTTGACGATGGTTGGATAGGACCGCTGATGATCGTCGAAACTGCCCTTGTTCCCGATTCCCAGCTCGCCATCGGGGCCGATCCTTTCCTCCCAAGTCCAGTTGAGACCGTCCGCACTGGATAACCGGTGAACGCGGTAAGCAGTGCCGAACGTGTTGACCCATAAGATATAGCCGGAATCGCTTTTGACTATGCACGGCTTTGAACAAATATACTCGTATGGCTCGACCTCGAAGCCGCGGGGCTTGACCAGCAGGTCAGCGAACGGCTTTTCCCAGTGGATCCCGTCAGCCGATTCGGCATAGGCAATACCGATTCTGGGGATTAGCTCGCCGTGGCCGGTTTTTACGCCCGGTGGCCGGGCGAAATATTCGCCGAGCGCCGTGTAATACATTCGGAACCTGCCGCCCTCCAGCAGTACCCAGACGCTGCCGGTGCCCTCGCGGTCATAATCCCGGTCGAGCGGAATCACGGGCTGCTGGTCGTGATAGCGCCAGGATTCGCCGGCATCGTCCGAAACGGCCACACCGGTGGTATTGGGCAGCTTGCCGTCCTCGCGATAACCCCACCCGGTGAAATACAACAGCCATCGGCTTTCGGTGACCGGCAGCAGAAACGGAAAACTGGGGCCAACGCAGTTCAGCCGCGAAGCTTCCTGCGGACCAAGCAGCGGCCCGCCGCCCACAGCACGCCAGTCATTTGGCTTTGACACCGGCGTTTCGGCCTGGAGAATGTAGTTCTTGCCCGCGCCGTCACTCCCCCAATAGACCATTCGGTAACGGTCCCCGAGTTGAATTACGTGCGCGGCCCCGGCCCGCGTGTCATCATAGGGACGGTTGAGCTGGCCGGGGACAATAACCGGCGAACCTGGCTTAATTTCCCAAGGCGGCATCTGCTCGTCCCGAGTATTTACGCTCTATTTGGGCTGGAATGCGGCGGTCAGTTCCTGCAAGATGTCGCGAATCTTGAGTTCGTTCGGGCATTTGTCTTCGCATTCGCCGCACTCGGTGCAGTTGGCCGCGCTCTGGTCTTCGGGCATGGCCTCGAGGGCGTCGCGGACGGCGCTTTCCAGCCCGAAGCACTTCCACTTGCGGTACAGTTCCATATAGCGCGGGATCTTAACTCCTTGCGGACAGGGCATGCAGTAGCGGCAGGCCGTACAAATCTTGTCGCCCAGTTCTTCTCGCAACCGGTCCACGCCCGCGCACATCTGGTCGAAATCGGCATCTTTTTCAGGGTCGAAGTCCTTTACCGTGCGGACGTTTTGAGTGAGCATTTCAATGGTGCTCATGCCGGAACAGGCAGTGCTGACGTCCGGGTTCGCCAGCACAAAGCGCAGGGCCATCGCGGCAGTAGGCAGGTCCAGCGCCAGCGCGTCTTTGAGCTTCTGCGAGTCGGCCGCCAGCACCCCGCCGGCCAGCGGACACATCGCCACCACGCCGATGCCCAGTTCGCCGGCGCGCTTGATTGTCGGTTCGTATTTGCGATGGACCAGGCTGTACGGCACGGTGATGCAGTCAAACAACCCCGTCTCGATACACTTGATAAAGTTTTCCGGCGTGTCATGGCCGGTGAAACCCAGATGCTGAATCAATCCTTCGTCCTGAGCCTGGCGGACGGCTTCGAGCACGCCCCCGCGCTTCAGCACGTGAGCTATCATTGCCCAGGAAAACCAGCCGACCTGGAAGAACTTGAAATGCGTCAGCCCCAGGACTTCCAGTTGGCATTCGATCTCTTGTCGAAAGGAATGGGCCGTGGTGTCGGGATTCATTCCTGCTTTGCCGGAAGCAATAACCCCCTTGTGTTTCTCGCGCAGCCCCGGGGCCACCCGGTGCTGGCACTGGCCCTGGCAATAGAAGCGCGTGGTCTCGAAGTAGTTTACGCCAAGCTCGACCGCCTTCGAGATAAGTTCGGTATTGAGTTCCTGATCCTCGCCCAGACGCATAGAGCCGAACGACAGGGCCGAGATCATCAGGCCCGTCTTACCGAGCGGCCGGTAACGCATCGTTTCCTCAGTACAGACAAGCGGCTCACTGTTCGCCGCCGAAATAACAGCCATCGGTGTTTCCTTTTCGTGGGCTTTCAACGCTGAGAGAACTAAGTTGTTTGTACTTCCATCCTATGGAGTATTGGAGTAATAGATTCCCTTGGAGGGCCACACTCCGTGTTTTTTCCGTTTCGCGGTCGCACAGAGTGCGACCCTCCAGAAACCTTGGCAATGCGGACCCGCCGTGGAGGGCCACACTCCCGTGTTTTTTCCGTTTCGCGGTCGCACAGAGTGCGACCCTCCAAAACCATCACTCCATCAATCCGTCATCCTGTGGGATGACAGTGAGTTATTTGTACTTCGAGTGCCAGCCCCACATGGTGTCTTTGTAGGTGAGGTCGGCGGAAAGCGGCTTGCTGAGTTCGGACAGGGACTGCCAGTCCGCCTCGTCCAGTTTCCAGTCGAGAGCGCCGAGGTTATCGTCCACCTGTTCGAGGCGTGAGGCGCCGACGATCGGGGCGGTGATGCCGTCCTGGTCGAGTAGCCAGCGCAAGGCGGTCTGGGCGATGGTCTTGCCGTATTTCCGGCCGATTTTCTCGAGTTCATCCACGACCCGCAGCACGCCCGGCAGCTTATCTTCGCGCCAGATCTTGTTTGCCTTGCGCGGGTCATTTTCGGGCACATCGGCCATGCTGCGGAAGCGGCCGGCGAGCGCGCCCTGGCACAGCGGCGAGTACGGGATAACGGCGATATTGTGCTGGCGGCAGATGGGCAGGGCATTTGCTTCCACACTGCGCCAGAGCAGGCTGTGGCACGGCTGGAGACACTCGACCCGGCCGGGATCGTCAATCTCATCCCATTCGGGTCCGAGCCAGTTCGACACGCCGATCACCCGGATTTTACCTTCCTCTTTGAGCTTTTCGAGCTCGCTGATGGTATCAGCCAGCGGCACGTCCGGGCTCGGCCAATGATACTGGTAGAGGTCAATATAATCGGTCTGCAATCGTTCGAGCGAGGTCTCGAGCGCGTCCCGCAGTTTGGCCGGCGTGGCGGCGCCGGGCCCGAACTTGGTGGCGATGATCACCCGGTCACGCCGGCCGCGGACGGCCTCGCCAACCAGTTCCTCGGAGTGACCGCCGCCGTAACCCTCGGCCGTGTCAATAAAGTTCAGCCCCTGGTCCAGGGCATATTGCGCCACTTTCACGAAGCGTTCATCGTCCGAGGTGGCCCAGCCGGCAGCCTGCCAGGCGCCGATGCACAGCCGCGAAACTTCGATCCCCGTCCTGCCCAATTGAATCGTTTCCATGCTGAACTCCCAGTTAATTTACTTCTGACTGCATTGCATTAAAGATCCTCACGCGCTCCGGCTTTATTGGCGGAACGGGCTGAAAAGTGACCGTGTAACCATGCTTTTGTCAGGGGATTGACAATTTACTCAGGACATTGAGTAAATTTGCTCAAGACCTTGGTAAAATGTCACAGGCTGAATCAATGTCAAGCCCCCACAGTAAAATACCTGCTTGGCCATTCGCCCGATTACGGCTTGGGCGCCGCCAGAATTTAATTGGCGGGCCCGCGCTATTTGGCATATTGTCCAAGTGGTAATATAGTCTTCCCGAATTTTCAAGCTTTTTAGACAGTCCGGAAGCGTCTGAGTGGAGAAAAGATCAAATGAGTAAAGCTTGTATGTGCGGCATTCATCTCGATCTGAAAGGGATGCAATTCAAACGGGATTACGTTCCGCAATTGCTGGCCGACCTCGCGGCGGCCGGCATCAACACCTTGCTGGTCGAGTACGAGGACATCTTTCCCTTCGAGGGCATTGACGTGGCCTGGGACAAGGATGCGGTCTGGTCCGGCGATTTTCTGAACCGTTTCCTGGCTGAAGCTGGCCGGCTCGAGCTGGACGTAATTCCGCTCCAGCAGTGCCTGGGGCATCTCGAGTATATATTCCGCTGGCCGCGCTACCGGCAGTTTGCCGAGTTCCAGCCCTATCCCGGCACGCTGTGTCTGTCGAAGCCCGAGGGCAAGGCGTTGATCTTTAAGATGCTCGAACAGGTTATGGCCGCCCATCCCGACAGCGAATATATTCATCTGGGCATGGACGAGGCCCACCGCCTGGCAAGCTGTCCCGACTGCGCTGCCCGCGGCGACACCGTCGCCCTCTTTTGCGAACACCTCGAGGAATTATGCGGCCTGGCCGACCGCTACGGCAAGACCCCGATAATTTGGCCGGACATGTGGGAAGACCACTTTGCGCCGGAAGCGTTCACCCCGTTCCGCGACCGGGTGGTGCTGGCGCCCTGGGACTATGGCACGGGCGCGGAAGAATTGAGCCCGTCCGGCCGCTTCCACGGCTGGCGCGTCAGCCGCGAATGGCTCGACGAACCCGGGAACCCGGCGGCGCCCGCCATTCACGTCGGGACGAAGTTCATCGAAGACCTGCCGCAAGAATTGCTGGAAGTACTCAAGCCTTATCTGAAAGGGCGGTACTTCAAGTCATTCTTCAACGTGGACCTGTGGACCAAGCTGGGCTTCCGGCTGATCGGCGCCGGGGCCGTCCGGGCCAGCGCCGACTACCACGTTCTGCCGCGTTATAATCATTTGCGGGATAACCTGCGCGGCTGGCAGCAGGCTATAGCCCGCACGGATCAACTGGGCGTGATCGCCACCTCCTGGGCCCGGGGCACTACCTTCTGCCCGCCCAACGTCCCCTTCGACCTCACCTGGCCGAGCATCGTCGAGTTCGCCCAAATCATGGACGACGAGCCAGTCGAGTTCTGGCCGGGCATCCCGCCGGAGGAGTTGGACCTGCTGATTAAACGGCTGGGCCGCTGCCGGGCGGACTGGGCCGTCGAAACGCGGCTGCTCGAGGACATGGTTAAGCTCGAGAAGCAGGTCACGGCGCATCAGTTCGAGTTTCAATCGCTGATCCTGATGACCCGGCTCCAGGCACTTGATCGCAAGATCGACGGCACGGTTAACGAGGTGGACTACTTCCACGGCAACGACCGGCTGGTTCCCGAAGAATGGCAGCGGCGGCTGGCAGACCAACAGCAGTTACTGGCCGAACAGGCAAAGCTGAGCGAAGAGATTGACGCCCACTTCAGCCAGCGCTACGAGGGAGACGCCTACCAGGAATGGCTCCGCACCATCTTCGACCTCCGCCACGACCGCCTCCTGGCCGCCCAGACCGAGAGCCGGCAAAAGCTCACCCGCTCCCAAGACCTCTTTTCACCATAACCCCAGGTCCCGCTATTCTGCTGACCGGCCACAGGTTGCCACAACCCTAGTCTTTGTCATCAAAGTATTGCCACCTATGTCCCAGGCCGGTGCTGACCGTCCATATCGAACGGAACCCGTCGAAGTCTTTGCGGAGTTCCTTTAAGGCGGCTCTGAAATTGGCCTTGTGCGCCGGCTTCTCCGCTTGGGCAATCTCCCGTTTCAAACAGTATTCGGCGACCTTCGGCGATTCGATCGCCGCCAACGCATGTACGCGGTTATATCGCTTGAGCTCCGTGTCGGCTTCCGCAAGGGCCGCCAGCAGTGCCGGAGTAGCGGGCTGCCCGATCCTGATGAGAGCCCCGAGACATGGATATAGAATTTCATGGGTCTTTTCCTTCCACTTATCAGGTCGGATATCTTCGATATTCCGGACCAGGACGTTTACGGCTCCCTTCGCCCTGAGCCCACCCAGAAGCCGAACCGCCTCGATACGTTCCCATCTGCCACAGCTCCGGTCTTGAACCACGATCATAAGCAGTTTGATCAATGTGTTCCGGCGCTTTACGACTTTCCTGACATATCTCTTTTCCGAAATCGCTGATTGCTTATCGGCTTTTAACCGTTTCTTCAACGCCGCCAGCGAGCTGAGAAGCGCCTGCCGTTCCTTGACGAGTTCCACATAGCTGGCATACACCTTTCCGGCATCAGGATGTTTCGACTGCTTAAACTCTTCTGCCACCTTCTTAGACTCCGCCACTCTTTCGTTCAGTTCCGCCAGCGGATTGTCCCCGGCGAAAAGCAAGGGACCACTGGTCATCATCAGTAAGAAGAGCAAGATTGTAATCGCCCAGTAAGTCTGGTATTTCTCTTTCATGATGGCTTTCCTTTCTGTGTTCCAGTTGATTTGCCTCACTTGCGGGCGGCTAATGCATGCCGTGGGACCTTGTTGTAAACGGTTCCTTACTCTTTCCAGCGCCTGAGCAACTTGAGGGCGGCTTTCAGGCGGGTTTTTGCTTCGCCTTCAGACTTTGCCAGTTCCAGTCGCAACCGCTGTTCGGTCAATTCCGTGCCATGACCGGCCTGATTGTAAATGGCCTCAAGACAGTAGACGAGGAGTGCTTGGTCCTTGGGGTCGGTTCGCTTGAGCTCGGCCAGCAAATACGGAACTGCCGGAAAACCGATGCTTTTCAAGACGGCGTAGACCGGGTAAACCATCTCCGTGGTACGTATCCTGGAGTCCTCCCGATAAGGGAATGGATTGTGGGAGATATGGCCGACGAGAACGGCTGCCAGTGACTTCGCCCGCATGACCCTGGCTGTATGCAGATAAGGAAGCAGTTCTTTTGCCTTCGCCCGCACCAGCTTGACTCTCTGCGCAAAATCAAGCAGTTCTCTGTCTTTCCAGTCAATGACCCAGAGTTTTTCGTCTGCGAACTTCTTCTTAAGAAATTCTTCCATGGCCACGTATTTTTGCGCAAAACTCCTTTTCTTTTTGCTTCCCAGCGAATCGCCGCCTGTGGTCGCGCAACCATTTATCAAGAAAACCAAACCGAGCAAAAAAATGAACCGGATCGCAGTCTTCATCGCAGAATTAACTCCTTATGTTGCGGTTGCCGCGTCTGGAATCCGCCCGCACCAGCACCAGAGCCACGCAACACTGATTGCGACCGCCGGCAAAAGCTCACCCGTTCCCAAGACCTCTTTTCACCATAACCACGACCCGCCATTTGTTTTTTGATATGCGGCGCCGGCCATCGCCGGAAACAGGCAACGTTATTCCATGTAGTCCTTTCGAAGTTCTTTCAAGGCTGCTTTAAGATTGGTTTTCTTGACGGGGCTTTTCGCTTTCGAAATCTCCCGTCTCAAAAAGTATTCGACAACCTTGGCAGACTCAATTTGGTCCAAAACGAACAGGCACAGGTATCGCTCCCGCTCGCTCTGTTTCCCGGCAAGCCTCGCAAGAAGCACGGGTGTGGAGGGTTTCCCAATGTTGATTAGCGCTCTTGCGCATGGCGAACCCCAGTCATCTGTAGTATATCGTTCGTACACAAGCACATTGATGTTCCGAGCCAAGAGCGGTGCGGCCTCCACCGCCCGAATTTCTCCGAGGATCTCGATGGCCTCGAGACGCTTGGCGTAAGGGGTTGGTTTGCCGGTGGCGCGATGCTCGTCAGGGGTTACTTTGCGGGTCAGGCGCTTGATCATGGCCCTGATTAGCTGCTGACGATGTTTCCCCTGCGGACGATGTTTCCGGACCTTCCGCAGCAACTTCTCCGTCCGGACCACACGGGGCTTCGTTTTGCGGGCTTCTACCCGCAATCTCTGATAAAACGCTTTCAGCTTCTCGGTCTCAGTGTCTGCCGTTTTGTCGTGTTCACCGGCAACTGCGGGCGCGGGGCGCAGCGCCATTATGCAAAGGGCCGTAAAGGTCATCCCAAACAATTGTCGTGCGCCATAGCTCATCTATTAGTCTCCTTTCTTGAAGGGGCGCATTGTAACTTGCGCTATTTCATAACATGGTGCGAAATTACTTTTCCTTTTCGTCGGGGGCAAGGGCCTCTCGGATGTATTTGTCGGGGTCTTCCTTGAATTTCTCGAATGAAGGCCCGCCTTGCGTGTTGTCAATCCGGGCCAGTCCTGTGAGGCACTCGTATTTGTGTTCCAGATCGAGCTTTTTGTGCTGGCGCAAGCAGGAAATCAATGCCGTCCTGGAACTGGGATCGGCCATAGTGATGACTGCCCAGAGCGCGTGTCTAAACAGCGGTGACGCGGGGTCTTTCAACAACTTGTGCAGGTGAGGCAGAGCTTTTCTGTTTGTCAGGCGATTCAATGCCATCCCAATGTCGTCCATGACGTAACCGACATACCCATTATGGTCGTGCCGATAAGTCTTGGCAAAACTGATTGCCCCGGCCAGGAAGGAAATATCCTTGTTCTCCAGCAAGAATACATGGGCATACCCACGTTTCAGCTTGCTCCGTCCCCGGATCAGCTTTTTTGCGTAAGCGCGAAATGCCTTGGGCTTCAGCAGTTGGGACAGCGCTCGCAAATTGCGCTCGACCATCCAGGCCGGCAAGTCTTCCTCCGCCAACGTTGCCATGAATAACTGCTTCATCGTCTTTGCCTTGGGATTTTTCAGCGCGACCGGATCGATTGCGATCGAGAAAATTCCCTCACGAGTCGGCGTAAACATGCCCCCTTTATCTCTCTCCAGAAAGACCAGGCGCGTACCGGAACCGATCCCGTCAAGCATTTGCTCGAGAATCGGGCGGTCAAGGAGGGTACGATGATAGCGAATCGTGATCTCTGGAGGAACGCGGCCTTTAAGTACTTTGCGCACTTTGAACTTGCTCTCGTAAACCGCCGCTTCAAAAGGACTCACTCTAAATTCTACCCGGAGAATCCGGATCTTTTCCTTTCCCTTTTTCTCCTTGGCGGTTACTATTCCGGCACAAACCACATCGGACTTCTTGAACAGATATGGCACAGTAGGACACAGGTCTTCCTCAGTCATGTTTTCCGGCACTGGTTCTTTCCCACTCAAGGCTGTTCCCCACGCGACGCCGGCCAGAATGGCCGCCTGGATCAACTTCGTTCTCACCTCGAGACCCCTTACTTTGCCCGTTTTTTGCGGGCGGCGTCGGTGTAGATGCGCTTGATCTTGTCGTTGTACCCGTCGTGGAACCAGCCGCGGAAGAAGAGGCTGTCGCCCTGGCGCACGCCCTCGACAAGCTCGGCCCGGCGCTTCAGGAAGTCGTTGTTGGATAGGTTCACCACGTAGGAGACGCTGAACGCGGCTGGCAGCAGCTTCTTCACGTGGGGCCGTGTTCTGGCGCTGCTGTAAGGCGGCTGGAGGTAACACGAGACATAAGCGTATTGGGCTGGGGCGGGGGCGAATTCGGGTATGAGAAGCACGTCCGGATGCCGGCGAATGATGGACCGCCAGACATGGCTTTCGAGGAGCGCCCACTTGAACTGCTGCGCCTCGCCGACCTGGCGGTGGATGCCGTTGGTATCAACGTAGAAGATGGTGCAGCCCCAGCGTTTCTTGGCGTAGGCGATCTTGCGGCAGAGGCGCTCGGCCACCGGATAGAAGCGCCACCAGGGTTCGCCTTTGGGCCAGATTTTATCGTAGTTGTCCTTCAGCGGATTACGCTCCGGGCCGTGACTGCCGGTACCGTGCGACCACTGCTTCTTCTCTTTGTTGTAGTATACCTGGGTGGGCCGAAGCGTGCAGCCGGTGCGCAGGCCTGCGTCGCGGAACTTCTTGAAGAACTCGTCGTAGATCGCGTCGGCCTCGGGAGCGAGAATCTTCACCATGCGCGGGTCGCCGATATAGGTAATCGGGTGCGGGTTCTCCCCGCCTTCCAGGTCCCAGACGATCATCCCCTGGGCGTTCATGCGCTTGAGTTCCTTCACGCATCTGTCGGCGAATTCCATGAACAGCTTGCGCAACTCGGCCTTACCCGCCGGGGTCTTAACGTCGAGCTCTTGTTTCTTGAACCAGTTGCGGGGGTTATTGGCCGGCCCCTTGCCGGTGGGCAGGAAGATCGCGCCGATCGGCCGCCGGTCCTTCCACACGAGCCGTGGCTGGTGGAACTCCCTGAACTTCCGGTAGACATCAGCCAGGAGCCGGTCGGCGGGGACATTGGCGGCGGCGAAGCGGAAGGTGAATTCGAGGGTGAGCCGTTTCCCGGGAGGAATCCGCGGCAGACCGTGGGGATGGAACTGACACGCCCCCGGCTCGGAGGTCTGGACCCCGCCGCGCACAAGCACGGGGTATATGCGCTGCTCCCGGTCGGTTGCCTTGTCCAGGCCGAAATAGACCGGCGGGTAAATGGTCTTAGCGCAGGCCACCAGCTTCTTCTGGCCATAAGGCGCCTCGATAATGGCGAGATTGTCCAGGGAACACTTGATTGCGCCCCCGCCCTTCAATTTGCCGCCGGGCGCTGCGGGGAACTGCCACTGCATAAGTTCCAGGCCAAAGTCGGCCAGGGTACGGCCCGACCTGTGGGGATTGCTGAGCGTGACCGCCACGTCGAGCCGGCCGGATTTCACGGTGTAGACGAACTCGGCCGTACCCCAGGGATAGGTGTATCTCAGGCGCTTTTTCCGCGAGCTATAGCTCACCCTGGGCTTCGCCACGTCCGCCTTGTCGAACTGGTATTGGCGGTGACCGTCGGCGTTGAGCTCCTGCTTCTCGAAAACCACGTACCGCAGCCGCGGCCGGCCGTCTTTGAGGAGTTCGCTGCCGGCAAACTTGATCGAGCGCAGGCCCGTAGTGCTGAAGCTAATCTTCGCCTTGGGCGCCGCGGCGCCGCCCAGCAGGACGAAAAGGAACACGGCAAAGGAAAGTGGCGCGGCGAATTCGTTCCTTGATAAATGCAGTCTAGTTCTCATGGCTTAGCTCCGTTTTTGTTTTCGCCGCAATAAGGCGTTCCCGGCCGGCTGGGGATTTTTCCAGCCAGTGCCGAGTCCATTGCTCCCAGGTGCGGGGCGCGTTTTCGAGCGCGCTCGTCAGCGCCTGCCAATTCCTATATTGAGCCAGAATCTCCGATTGCGCGGCATGCCAGACAGTAGCGGGCCAGTTGTTGAGTTTCAAGTGGTCTCTGAGATTGATTCGGAGAGAATCCGGCATGGGCAGAACGTGCAGGAGTCTTAGCTGGTTGTAGAGTATCTGCCAGGTTGGGACACAATACGGTGATTGCCGGCGGAAGGCATGGCCGATCTCAACCGGCAGAAGCACGTTCCGGCCGCCCAAGAGCCAATTCGGCAGGGCCAGGGCAATCTCAGACGTGCCCCAGCCCGGAAGTGCCTGCCAGGGCCGCTTCAGGCCGTCCAGATACCAGTCCCTATTCAGCAGGTAAGCCCCGCCGAGCGGGCAGCAAATCTCCTGTTCCATGCCCTGATGCACAAATTGCCGGTAGTCCTCAGCGGAATTCCACTTATCGCAGAAAATCCGGTTGAAAGCGCCATCGTGATCTTTCAGCCGGATATAAGCGCCGTAGTAGCGGTTGTGCTGGCGGAACCGCCGCTTGCCGCAGCTTGTTATCCAGTAGCCGTGCATATCGAGGCGTGTAGGTTCCGGCGGCTCGCCGGAACCTACGGGCGCCAGCGGGCCGCTGGCGCCTACTTCAAGCGCCACACAGACGCAACAGCCGAAATCCTGCGGATGATCGTGCGCATGGGCCACCAGAATCTCCGCCCAGGGATTCAGTTCGCCCCAGAAGTTGCAGTGCCCGTCAATCACCAGGCAGGCTTGATGTTTGGCCCGGCAGATGCCCTGGTCGCGGGCCTGGTCGCTTCCCAGCCGTCCGTCATCATCGTTTATGATGATGATTTCAGCGCCAGGGGCGGCGGCTTTGGCGTGCTCAACCGTGAACTTCAGCAGTTTCTCGCGGCGGCTGGGGATGATTATTGAGAGGTCCATCAGGTGCCCCAGCGGGTTTTGAATCTGGTAATGATCTGTTGAACGTCGGCTTCTTCGAGTGGATTGCCGTATAGGAAGCAGATCTCTTTGATACTGCCGGAAAGGTATGTCCAGGCGGAGGCGATTGGTGGGTGGCCGATGATTGCGCCGGAAACATTGCCGAGAGAGCCGGTGACTCCGGATGCGTCGCCCTCGCCGCCGGCGGATGTGGAGTTAAAGTACACTTTGAGGGAGTTGCCATGGTCGAGGTAGGCGGCCATGACGTAGTAAGTGTTGAGAGATGGGGAGGTCTCGGCAACGATTGAGATGTTGTGGTCGGCCTCGTCATTGATGTAACAGTTGACGTAATCATCGGTGATGCGGCAACCGAGGAGGAAGCCGGTGCCGGATCCGTCGCGTTTGTCAATGATGGTGTTGTATCTATTGAGGGTGTGGAGGGCGACGACGGCGACGATAAGGAAGTCGTTTGAGGATGGGCCGTTGCCGACAACGGTGCCGTCGAGGGAGTCGGAGCTGCCGTTAAAGAGGATGCGCGGGGTGGTGTAGTAATTTGGACGGTTGGCTTCGCTCGGGCGGCCGGCGTGGTTGGCGTTGAGCTGGTCTTTCCAGCGCCAGACGTTATCGCCGTTTTCGCAGGGATTGCCGTCGGCTTCTTCGACCGAGGCGGCTACGTCGGCGCGGTACCAAAAGCCGTCGATGACGTCCGTGATCTCATCTGGGTCTTTGCCGGCCACGGTGGTGGTAGTGGTGGTCGTGGTCGTGGTGGTCGTGGTCGTGGTGGTGCCGGGGGGTATGCCGCCAATGTAGAAGATGTGGCCGCGGGTGTCGACTTGAAGTTCGAGGTCCACGGCGCCTTCGGGGGTGGAGGCGGCGAAGAAGTTCCCGCCGTAGTAGGCGGTGCGTTCTTCCGCGCTGTCGAGAATGAGGTGTTTGCAGGTGACGACTTGGTTGCCGCCGCTGACGCTTTCCTGGAGCCAGGGCGGTTCGGATGCGACTTTGGCGGCGAGATAGTCGGCGCTGGTGTCGATTGAGGTTACTTTGACCTTCTGGTCGTCCACGCCAAGCTTGCGCAGGACGCTCAGCGCCTCACCATAGTCAATGTTCACCGTGGCGCTGCTCGCATCCCGGGTGATGTGCACGCCGTCACCACCGCGGAGCCACTTGAACTTGAAGAACCAACTGGCAACCTTTCTGACGAATGAAATGCCGCCAACCGCTGTTTTTGCCCAATGAATAAGCATCTGTTTCATCGCTCGATCTCCAGGTTATACGTTCATGCTGAACTGCCGTTATTGCTAATAAAAACTTTTATTAGCATCTACCCATACTATATACTCGAACTTGAGGCAGTCAAGTCCTGTTTGACATATTTTTATAAGTTTTTCGCGTTTTTCGCGAAAATAAATTTGTCAGCCTCAACATCCAAGATTGGACCCCGGACGCTCAACGTGCGGCGGCGGCTTTCAGGTTTGAAGTTGGCGATAGATGGTGTATTACTGGCGGGGATAATCATGCCAGGGAGCAATTCAACCTGAAATCATAGTCCAGGGAAGGGAAGAGAAGATGCGGATTACGCCGTTGTTGAGCTGGGATCTGGTGCACACGGGGGCGTGTCATTGGACGGATGCGCGGGAGTGTGTGCCGTGTGACACGCCTTCGGGGATCGAACTCGCGGTGGAGCCGGCCAGTAAAACCGGCCCGATTATGCCGTTTGACCAACCTTGGGAACAAGGTTCGCCCGGATGGGCGCAGGTGCTGGCGGACAAGGGCGTTTATCGGCTGTGGTACACCCTGACCCGGCGAAATGCCGCGCAGGACCAGCTCCTCTGCTATGCGGAAAGCGACGACGGTTTTGCCTGGCGCAAGCCCGCGCTTGGGTTGGTCGAGGTGGACGGCTCGACCGCCAACAACGTGGTCTTTAGCGGGCCGGGGGCGAACCATTCGTGCGTGCTGAAGGACCCGAGTGCGCCGCCCGCAGCGCGCTATCGGTGCATGTACTTCAAAAGCTGGTGGGAAGGCGCGCCCGGCGAAGAACTCGATAATGACGAGGGGCACCGGCGGCTGAACGCCAAGAACGCGGCAGAAAAGGGCGAGGAAGTCTTGCCCGTAAGCCTGAAGGGTGCGCTGATGGGTCTGAACTCGCCGGACGGCCTTAAATGGACGCCGATTGACCAGCCGATCCTCGATGAATGGCACGACACCCATAACATCTGCGTCTACGACCAGGCCCGGGGCAAATACCTGGGCTACTTCCGCGGGTCCTACGCGGGCCGCCGGGCGGTCTCCTACGCTGAGACCGAGGACTTCGCCAACTGGCCGGCGACCGAATTGCTGGCGCACGCCCTGGTGGATGATGCCCCGGACGCCAGCCTCTACTCGAACTGTTACACGCGCTATCCCGGCAATCCGGGCATCCACCTGATGTTCCCCGGGATTTATCACCTGGCCACCGACCACGTGGACGGCGAGCTTGCCGTCAGCCTCGATGGCAAGCGCTGGTCGCGGCACGCCGGCCAGCCCAGCGTCCTGAAGGGTAAGCCCGGCGAGCCGGACGAAGGGTTCAACTATCCCGAGCCGGAATTGCTTCGCTTCTCCCGGGAAGGGCGGTTCCGACTGCTGTGCCGCTCGGGCACGCATTACCACAATGAATGGTATAACGAGAAATTGCGGCACAGTGATAAACCGGACTTCCTCCAGTGGGCCGAGTGGCCCGAGGACCGCCTTGCCGGCGTTCATGCCAAGAACGAGGGCGCGTTCGCCCTGCAAATGCAGCCCTGCGGGGACCGGCTGCTGGCGAATTTCCGCACGGCCCCGGACGGCTGGGTCCGGTTCGAGCTGGTTGACCGGCTGCCGTGGCCGCCGATCCCGTGGGACGGGCTTGAAGGTTACCGGTTCGCGGATATGCCGCCGCTGACCGGTGATGAAACCCACGCCCCGGTGGCTTGGCAAGGCCGCGCCGACCTCTCGGAATTGCAGGGCAAGAACGTGGCGCTCAGGGTGCGCCTGTTCAAGGCCACGCTCTATTCCGTCACCATGTACGGCGTTGATGAACCAATGCTCAAAGAAGACCCACGCTACCCGGTATAGCCCGTGAGTGTGGGAATGAGAGAATTCAGAATCCAGAATCCAGAATTCAGAATGGAGGAGTTGGGAATGTGGGAATACTTTTATCGTAATCGTAATCGTAATCGTAATCGTAATCGTAATCGCTTTTTCCTTCCTCTTCCTCGCTCTCCTTCCCAATGTGGGAGCGGCAGACGCGCCGCAGGCGCGATGAACCATGAACAGCGCCCAATAATTCAACCGAAACCGGGAATTGTTGGTTGCAAACCGACAATTGTCGGGCATAAGCAAACAATATCTGCGGATTATTCCTGCTCCCTCACCCTCTATTCTACGTCAACTGCGTAATCTGGCAATTTTTCATTGGGCTTCTATTGAGGCGCTGTCCGGGGTTCCGGCCCAGCCGGGGCATTGCCGGGCAGTGTGAATGTGGATAAGTCTGAATAAACTGAATAGAACCTGTTATTGCAGGGAGAGGATGGCGAGGAAGTCGCGGGCTTCCTCGGGCGAGAGCGGGATGTAGCGTTTGCGGCGGAGGCGGCGCTCGAGTTTGTCCGCCGGCATCAGCAGGGAGGTTACGTGCCGGCCTTCCGGGCTGAAGACATGGGCGCGGCTTTTGCGGCCGATAACCACGATAGACTGGCGGTCGCGGTCGCGGTAGAAGTTCTGCTCCGGCGCGGCGGCGAGGTCGTCAAAGGCCTTGTGCACCGGGCGCTGGTCGTTCGAGCGGCGTTGCGCGTGCTGGGTCCGGCGGTGAGACTGCCGGCCTTTGCGCTCGATGGAATTGCTTACGCGGCGCAACTGGATGAAAATACGGTCGAGGCGTTTCCGGCGCTCGGCCTGGCCCTTGGCGTTTTTCCATTCGGCCCCCAGCGCTCGAATCCGGTGCTGGAATTCCTGCAGCGCGTCGTAGATACGGGCGAAGTTCGAGGGTTCGTCCGGCGGCGTATCGGCAAGGGCCTCGCGCACGGGTTCCGGGGCGATAAGCTGCACGTGCAGTTCGCGGGCGGGGTTCTCGACTACCTGCACGGTCAGGGCGCAGCGCCAGCCCCGCACCTGGAAATAGCCGGCCACCACCTGACCCAGTATCCGGTAGGTCATGCTGTTGCGACCGCCGCTGACGAACTGTTGGGCGGTTAACTGCTTGCGCCCCGCCACCCACGCCAGAAGCTGGGGTGGTTCCGCGAAGATCAGGTCCAGCCGGTCGTCCCCCAGCGCCAGGAGGAAGTTGAAGAACTCCTGCCATTTCGGCTCACCAGTATTCTGGTAGCCGGCAAACACTTCGCCGGCGCTCTTCGGCTGGGAATGCTCGCAGTTGGCGCTGTGGCAACGGTAACAGTAGACGTGACCGGGGTGGAGTGCGCTCAGGTCGCTGGCCGCCCTCCGCGCTTCGTCCATCAGTTGGCCGGCCAGTTCCTCCCCGCTCATCCCTGGACGCCAGTTCAAGGAGAAGTCGGCCGGCAGCTCTTTACCGGGCGGGAACCCGCTGGCGGCCAGGGCCAGCCGCTGCAGCTCGATAAGCTCAGCGCAGACCTCGGCCGCACCCGCCTCGATTTCCTCCAGCGCCTGATCCGGTTCGTCCGATTCATCCATGCCGCCTTCCTCCGTGAACTTACCATAGCCAACTCAGGACCGATTGCAAGCTAACGCTTCTGGCTTTTGATTACCTGGCGGTAGCGTTTCGAGTATAGCTCGAACGGGGCTTTCAGGCAATAGTCTTTCAACTTGGCCAGCGGCGGCGGCTGATGCCCGCTGAGCAGAAACAGAGCGATCAGCTCGAGGCTCGGCGGCCGCGCGGGCAGAAAACCCGCCCCCGGCAGCGCCGCGAGAACCTGGGTGCGCAGGTAGAACTTTTCGCAGGGGAAATAGACCACGGTGCGGCCCGGCGTCCAAGCGGCTTCATCTGCGGCTTCGGCCGCAGTCAGTTTCTGGCAGCTTTTCTTCTGGAGATTGACCCGGTAGCGGTTCCGACCGTGGTAGACCAGGGCGGTCTGGGGCACTTCCTGCTCGTCGAGCCGCAAGACGCAGTAGCCGCCGTTGGCCGCCACCAGCGCGCTGTACATTACATAGGCCGAGAGCGGGCTGCCGGCGCGGCGGGGCCAGAAGGCCACGGGCAGTTGGAACGTGTCGAGTTGCGGGGCGATCGCGGCGTTCTTGCCGAACCAGGCCGTCAGCTCAGGTATCGCCACCGGGAAGACGTCGCTGCCGGCCGCCAGCAAAAGTTTCCGGTGGGCAAGCTCCTGCCGCCAATAGTGGAAGTCCAGATCGTTGTAGCCCAGGTTCAGCATTTCAGCGCTAAAGGGTCCTTTGCCGCCGGTCAATTCGAGTAAGAGCGGGTCGAGGAACCTGGTTTCGATCTTGCTGGTCAGTTCGCGGGCGTGGGCCAGGGCCAGCTTGGGGTCATTCGCCGAGATCGCCTGCCGCCATTCCTTCAGCTTACGGCCAAGTCGTTTGCCGGGGTAGTTCAGCGCGGCCCTCTCCCTGTAGAGCTTGGTCAGCGACTCGTCGATTTCCGCCAGCTTGTGGTACTGGCCGGTTCCCAGGTTGAAGTTGAACATGTCCTGCCAGGCCGCCGTCGAGTGTGGATACAGGACGCATTCGGCCTGGAAATATCCGTAGGCCTCGCCAAATTTCTTCTGAAACACTTTCAGCCGGGCGAAAAGGCTGTTGATGTGCGCGAAGTTCGGGTCGAGATTCTTGACTGTGTTCAGGTGGCGCTCGGCATCATCCGGGCGGTTCAGGCAGACCAGGGCCATCCTGGCGGCCTGGTAATGCGCCCCGATGTGTTTGGGTTGCAGTTTGGCGGCCCGTTTGAAGCAAGCGTAGGCGACCTCGAAACTTGCCGTGGCAGCTTGGCGGTTGCCGCGCTTGACGTATTCGCTGGCGATCCGGCTGGCGATTGTGCCCCGGCGCAGCGCCGCGTCCAGCCGCAGATCGCCAAAGGTCAGGCCAACCCCAAGCAGGATGGCCCCCAGAATCGCCAGCGGCACTGCCGCCCGGCGGGCCTGGAAAGTCCACGGGGATGCCGCGGTCTCCGGCGCTGCTCGGACAGGCCAGCACAGGCCCAGACAGAAGAAGCCGATGATATTGGTGGGCGGCTGCACCAGCACCATGTCGAACATGCCGTGAACCACGAGTGCCACGGCGCTGAACCGCGCACAGGTTTGCAGCGGCCCGGCACTATTCTGCTGCACCAGCGGCACGAGCAGCACCAGGAACGCCAGCGCCGCGGGTACGCCGAGCAAGGCCGCCACGTTCAACAGTTCGTTGTGCGGATGGATCGTGGTCGGCGCGGCGACCAGGCGCGTGTGGTAGGTTGACCGGGCCCGGAACGGCGTAAAACGCTTGCGGAACTGGCCGGCCCCCACGCCGAACGGATGACGGGCAATCATCCCGACCGTGCTGCTCCACAACGGCAGCCGCACGTCGGCCTGGACCGTTTTGATCAGCCTGCCGGGAGCAAAACCCAGCAGCACCGTGAACACGGTCATAAAGAAGACAATGACCAGCACCGCGAACAGGCCCTTCTCGAGCCGGCTGCGCAGTCGCAGAAAGATGAACACCGCGCCGACCGCCAGGAGCGCCAGCCAGGCGCCGCGGCTGCGGCAGAAATAGAGCAGAATCAGGGTCGGCAGGGCCGTCAGCGCCAGCGCCAGGGCGAAACGCTGTCTTTCGGACATCTTGAGGCGGTTCAGGAGTCGGCGCCAGGCGCAGAAGACCCAGGGACAAAGACTCAGCAGCAGGCCCGCCATCCAGTTCGTGTTCCCGGCAAAACCCACTACCGGCCCGCGGCGGCAGAGGGCGATGGCCCCAAACAGGAGTTGGCAGCACCACAAGACGAACGCCACCCAGACAAGGCGGTTGAAGTTCAGCAGGCGCTTGTCCCGGAGCAGCAGAGCCGCCGCCAGCGGAATCGAGATGTAGCCCAGCAGTTCGAGCGCCGGAACCAGGCGCTCGGGAAAGCGCAGGGCGTTTATCACCAGCATCAGGAGGAATACTCCGCCCGCGGCCATGAGCGGCCAGGGGAGGCGCCAGCGGGCGGCAAGAATCAGCGGTACGGCTAAGAGCGCCAGCAGCATAAAGCCGGGAACACTGAGGTGAAACGGCAGATTAACCAGACCTTGAAGCCAGGCCGGCGGATAGCTGAAGAAGAGCAGCACCACGCCAAGAATCAGAAACACCCGGCCAAGCTGATAATGCGTCTGCCGGAAAAATGAGCTGTCCGCGCTTTTCATCCACTCGGCTCCGACCGCTTTGCCTACGCAATGAAGCAAACTGAAGTTTGAACTCCAACAAGAATCGCGGGATAGTACGTGTCCCAGAGTTGGAGTTCAAGCTTTAGCTTGCTGTTTGTAGTTGCCGCTTCGCTCTCGCCTGACGGCTCGCATAGGCCCTTCGGGCCGTCTCAAGCTTTAGCTTGCTGAGCTAAGTAGCACAGGCTTTCCAGCCTGTAGCTTCTTTTCCGTTGGCAGGATGTTCCGGAAAGCTGCAGGCAAGAATGCCTGCGCTACTTCGGAATGCGTCCCGGCTTCGCCGCTCAGTGGTGCGAGAAGATGCGCTCGGGCGCGTGGAACAGGGCCACGCCAAGTTCGTTGGCCCGGGCGATCACGGTCGCGTCCTTCACCGAACCCGCCGGCGAGATGCAGGCCTTCACCCCGGCTTTGGCCGCTACTTCCACCGCGTCTGGGAACGGGAAGAACCCGTCGCTGGCCATCACCGCACCCGCGATTGTCTGTTCGCCTTCGTACTTGTTTTCGTATTTCCACACGGCCTGCTCGACCGCGCCGACCCGGTCCTGCTCGCCGGTGCCGACCGCCAGGGTCACGCCATCCTTGACGATAACCACGCCGTTCGAGCGCACGTTAAGGTTGATGTACCAGGCGGTCAGCAGGTCCTCGACCATCTGCGGCGTGGCCTCGACCGTGGACGCGACCTCGCCCACATCTTTGTTCTTGCCCGCGGCCCGCTTCAGGTCGGCGGTGCTTCTCAGGTGGGTCAACAGGGGGTCGGAGACCACCACCGAACCGTCATGCAGCACCTTGATGGTCGAGGCGTGAGCGGCATCGTCCCCGACGTATTTCGGCAGCGCGGCCAGATTGCGGTACTTGAGGATGCGAATGTGCTTATTCAGCTTGTAGGTATCCTGGTCGTTGAACACGGCCAGGGCCTCGTCTTGGTAGGCCGGGGCCACCACGCACTCGGTGAACGCGCTCATAATCTCCCGCGCGGTATCGACGTCCACCTCGCAGTTGAACGCCGCGGCGCAGCCGAACGCCGCGCGCGGGTCCGCGGACCGGGCCTTGGCGTAAATATCCTTCGCCGTATCCCCGGCAACGCTGACCGCCGCGCCGCAGGGATTCACGTGCTTCATGCAGACGCAGGCCGGTTGGCTGAAGAACTTGACCATGTTCAGGGCGTAGGAAATATCTTCCAGGTTGGTCTGGGACAGGCCGCTCTTGCCGGTCTTGAGCATCTCGAGGTCGCCGATGGGAGTCGAGACCCCCTCCGGTTTGTAGTAAGCAGCGGTTTGATGCGGGTTCGTGCCGTAACGCAGATCGTCCACCTTCACGTACTTGCGCCCGCGAATCTCCATCTCGTCAGGGTATTCGCCGAGGTTGCGGGACAAATAGTCTGACCGTGAAATCTTCTGCTCGCTCATAACTGCTCCCAGGTTGAATAAGTTGGTTCGGATTTCCCGCCCTGCGATAAACGCGGGGTCTTCGCCGCCTACTTCATCCGGCTTCCGCCAATATAGCCCAAATCACCCCGCCGCCCAAATAATCCCGAAAAAAAAAGAGGCGTTGCCGCAGCGGCCTTCGAAGCCGCCTCGAGCCCCGCAGGACCCGCCGTAGCCACCCTACTACCGCAACGCCAAATTCACCGCACAATATATGCCGCAACCGCAATGTCGAAGGGTCAAACGGTCAAAAAGTCAAAAAGTCGAAGGTGCGAAGGGCGTCCCGGAGGTCATCCACAGATTACGCCGATTACCCAGATTCCCTCCCAATGTGGGAGCTTTCCGGAGGATATCCGCAGATTACGCAGATTACACAATGTGGAAGCGAAACGGGAAAAAACCATGCCGCGATTCCCGTTCGTAGTTCAAGCTTTAGCTTGTTCCTGAGAGTAAAGTGGGAGCGAAACGGGAAAAAACCATGCCGCGATTCCCCGATTCCCGGACAATCCCGTCGGGATTGAAGGTGAACAGCCGCCTCCGCAATCCCGCAGGGATTGAACGTGAATAGTCCCGGCAAGCCGGGATGAAGCGAGCGTTAGCGAGCGCAACCCGTGGAAATTGGGTCAAGAACCATATCAACCCTGAAGGACTCAGTATGTCAAGCTGACCTTTGGATTTTTTTGGTTTTGAGTGTGAGGGGACCTCCGTGGGTTTGGCGGTTGTGTTGGTGGATTGCTTCATTGTACGGGACTTGGTCGTGCCAGATGC
>SDBT01002248.1_pt1 | contig 34393 bp, 38 predicted proteins | sample 2277101 | NCBI WGS metagenome assembly SDBT01 (sample SAMN10404973, study PRJNA504765) | marine sediment metagenome | isolation source: marine sediment core GS10_PC15, 103 cmbsf | place: Arctic Ocean: Southern Knipovich Ridge | collected 2010
ACGGAAAGACGACGTCCTTCTTTGAAACCGGTACCTCGATTGCTACATCGACCTTCACGTCCTCCGTGCAACTGACGGCGACGTCCGGATCCAGGGTGTCGGTGTCGACGATGCGGGTACGGCCTATTGGATTAAGATTCAAGGGGATGCCGGAGTGAGCAGTCACAATACCGGTAAGGATCGACTGATCCCCACCACTCAATACATCCTTGAACCAGATGTCACACTTCGACGTCGCGTCGTCCGTGTTGATCCTGTCGAGTGCTATGACGATTGCGCTCGCTCGTATCTCTTGTTCAATACGACCTGAATCGGGCTTCGTGTAGGGCGAAACCAACCCGGTAAAATCAGAGTAATCTTTCTGGTAATTGGTATCAGCCACTACGCCACCTTCAGAAGAGTGAGGGTTCGTTGGTACGCACTGGCCGTCGCCGCCGGGGTTCTCCACCTGACCTCGACGACCTGTCCGGCAAGAACACCTGTGATGTACTTGTTGAACGCCAGTGATCCCTTATTGTCAGCAGCGGCGCCGCCTCGCTTGAACTCACGCTCCGTGTCGGCTACCTGCACGCCGTTCACGTAGAGAGAGGCGAAGATGGACTCATTGCTTGAGTCGTGATCAACCGACGTACTGAACCACACCGTATAGTTCCCAGCACCTGGTGTGAGGGACATCGAAGTCATCAGAACATCCGCGGCGCTAGTCGTGGTGATTGTGCCTGGTGCGCTGGCCTCGGTAGGAGCGTTCGGTAACTGAGGATCAGCCGTGAGGCCGGAAAGTCCAGCGATGCTGATCTCGTCAGCCCCGCCGTTCTCGTGCCTCGGGGCGTGCATCGAGACATCCACACCATCTACGGTGCCGACGTTGACGATGTTATTGGTCCCTACGTCGAAGTCGCCGGCCATTGCCCGTGTGCCGTCGGCGAGGAGATACTGCGGATGGTCGTCGTGGAACAGCCCAGCCAGAGCACCGTGATCCACAGGACCGGAGACCTGCTGCGTCTGCTGGCCGAGGAACACCCGATGGTCGACAGCAGAAGCAAGGACAGCCGCCCCAGAGAGTGAGACGACACCGCCGCTCCGGGCACCAGCCAGAATAAGCTCAATGGAGGCGACGGGAATGTCACCCTTCTCTGCGTCCGTCTGGTTCCCGAAAGTCTGCTGACCGTAGACGACGTGGTACTCCATTCCATCATCGCTGTGGACGAGGAACAGGAGGTCTTTCTTGTACTCCCCGCCAGGAATCGGGATCAGCGCTCCCCCACCACCGTCGTAATTCGCCGTGTCGATCACGGTCTGACCCAGGACCTTTGTCCACCCACCAGATCCGTTCTGGTACCAATAGACGAAGGTGATAGGCGCGGTAGCGGTGGCCGTCACCTTGAAGTCGCTCAGGTAGTAAACACCGGCAGACACATCGAGGCGCAGCGGAGTTGCGTTGAGGCTCGTTATAATTCCGGTCACGGCCACAGAGCCAATGATGTCCCGGAAGTATTCGTGGTGCCGACCGATGGACTCACCGACATCCGCGTAGTGCTTCGCGAGAAGAATGATGCTGGTCCCGTCCGAAGTAGCCGACGCCAGCGTCAGCTCATTGGTGAAGTCCGCCGGAACGGTTTCCAGCTTCACCGTCCCCGTGGCGTCCACCACGATGTTCCTGAGGCTGTTGGCCGGCATCACGAGCGCAGTGGGGCCCCACTCGAGTTTCTTTACCAGACCCGCGTCGTCGTTGTGGATTCCCATGCCGGCGGCCACGTTCAGGTTTAGGCCACCTCCGCGTGTGACAGCACCTCCGGACAGCCACCCTGTGGAAACCTGAGTCGTATCAACCAGGCGCGTCCAGTCGGTGCCGATGGATGTGTAGATCGCCGTCTCGTCCACGACCACAAGGGCGTCGCCGATCACGCTCAGGCTGACAGACGGAAGGTCTGAGATGGCCGCCACCGGGCTCTTCCAGGACCGGCCGATGTTCCCCACGATCTCGTCGAGCTTCTCGGCCAGGAGGTTGTGGAGGTGGCCGTCAGTCATCCCGCCATCGTTCCAGTGGAGCGGGAGACCCAGAAGCGGCGTATAGCTGTACGATCGTCCGCCCATGGCGGCTCCTTTCCAACGAATTCCACCTTAGTGTAGTCTCGTGCGCCCGTATCGTCAAAAATACCGTGTGATTGTGGCAGAAGAAGGGTGCAAGGAGAGGTTTAATTTTTGCTTCGCATAGCGGGATTAGGTCGTCGCTACCGACGACGGGCCTGGAAACAGGTCTCCTTCACGAGGGCAGCTACACCTCCTGTGGGCGGTGTAGCAGCGGCACTGGGTGCCCCCAGTACCGCATATGCGAACTCCTTCGCATATGGTATGCAGAAGCATGGGTGGATGGCTTTCACTCCACATAGTGGTTTTGCCGCCGCAACCGACGACGCTGCCCATAAGGCAGAGAACACAGAGGGTAGATGTCGTAAGTCCCGCCTTCTCGAAGCGCGCTTCGCGAAGTCTCGCCTTACAACATCTCCACGGTATTTGGAGTGAATCCCCGGGATCTTTTTGAGGAAGGAGGATTACTTGGCCGAAAGAGGATTTCTTTCAAAGGCGTTCGAGGGGATAACGAGGTTCCTCGTCCCCCTCGCCAAAGAGACGCACAGATCGGTGCTGGCGAACGCTTTCGAAGAATTCCTCGTCGAGATGGAGGAAGAGATTCGAGAGCATCTGGGCGTCCACAACGGCAAAGCCGTCGTTCGAATCATGCGATACCTCTTTCGGCAATGGCTCCGAGAAGGACCGCCTGAGTACGACGATCGCGAAGTAAAAGAAGAAGAAGAAGCACCCGAAGAGGAGTACGAAGACGACGACCCATTCCACGGGATGAAAGTGGAGGGCCACATAGACCCTTGGGAGTGATAGGAGGAACTGTGAAGGGACTTACGCTACCGGACCTCGCCGCCGAAGTAGAGCGGCAAAACAACACGAAGCGCGACTTCATCGCGCCGGCCTCAAGAATCAAATACGTCGAAGGCGACGAAGAGGAGGGCCTCACACGCCTGCGCATGCAGGGCGAGACCAAGCCGTTCGACATCGGGACCGTGTTCCACAACCAGATTGGGGAGCACCTCAAGATCCCGAGGGCATACTACAGCCGGATGCTCTCGAACGCGCCGGTACTTCTTCGCCGGAACGTCAACCACTGGCTCGCCAAGGATCCCAGCCCACGGATGATCCGGACCCTAGACGGTCGGGCCCGGGCGTTCCTGAGCGACCGCTACCGCGTCCTGGACAACTACGATCTGTGCCAGTCCGTCCTCCCGCTTTTCGCCAGGCACAAGCTGGAGATCGTGTCCGCTCAGGTGACCGAAAAGCGGATGTACATCAAAGCCGTCGATCCGAAACTCAGAGCCGAAGTCGGACAGCGCCAGGTGGGGGACGTCATCCAAGGCGGTGTGTCCGTTTGGAACAGCGAGACGGGGAACGGAACGATGGGCGCTGAAGCGTTCATCTACAAGCTCTCGTGCAAAAACGGCCTGACCGTCCCCATGAGCGGCCTCAAGAGATTCCATCTCGGACGGCGCTACGAAGGAGACGAAGCCCGCGCCCAAGAGATATTCCGGGACGCGACTCGCAGGGCCGACGACAAGGCGTTCTTCATGAAAATGCAAGACGTCGTCAACGCTTGCCTCAAAGAAGAGATGTTCCAAAAGGTCATCGAAAAACTCGACAACGCCGCGTCTGACAACCAGCTCGAATCCAAAAACGGCCGTCCGCTGGCTGACGCGATCGAGGTCACACGTAGGTCCTTCGGGCTGAGCGAGACCGAGGGCGAATCCATCATGAAGCATCTGATCGCCGGAGGAGACCTTTCCCGGTGGGGTATGGCCAATGCCGTGACCAGAACGGCCCAGGATTCCGAGTCATACGATCGTTTTGACGACCTTCAACGTATCGGCGGACAGATCATCGAACTCCCAAAGAAGAGCTGGGCGGAAATCGCTCTTCTCAACTGAGGGGGAGCTCTTTTCCTCGGAGCCCTCGTAAGGGGGGCTCTTTTTTACGGTGTGGTCACACTCAGTATGGCCGCTTGTTCGTAGGAATATTGGTGGCGAGGTCCTGAAACGCCCGAACGGTGGTTGAGTCGCTGCCCTTCCCTAGGCGACGCATGAGCTTGAGCACGAGACCGAGAGCTCCTGGCGGGTCCTCTCGCTCCTCCTCCCGTACACGGCCCGTCTTGGCTAGCTCGTCGAAGAAGCCTAGGACGAATGCCTCGGAAGCCCCCTTCCTGAAGAAACGCATGGGGTTCATCCTAGCCATCATCGGAGCGGCCCGAGCGGCCAGATTCTTCTTCAACGCAGAGAGGTGGGGCGCAATGCGCGGCCAACCCAGACCCCCGGCGGCAGCGACACCGAGACCAGCCGCACCCAAGCCGACAGACGGCGTCATCATCTGGAGCATCGACGGCTCCTCGTACTCCGGTTCCGGTTGCCCCATGAGGGCAGCCAACACCTCCGGAGGGATGGCCGGCATCATCTGCATCTGCGGCTGCTCGGGTTGCTTAGCACGCTTCTTAGCATGCTTCTCAAACTCGCAGAGCAGTCCCCGTATGAATGCTCGGTTCATTTAGTCCTTCTTCTTTTTGAACAGGCCCACGATCTTCGTCACGAGAACAGGACCATACTCTTTGATCACTTCCTTGCCGAGGTCGATGCCCTGGCCCGCAAGGATGCCTTTGGCCTTATCCCAGGCCAGCCCCTGGGCCTGCTTGACCTCCTCCTTGGTGAGCTTCCCGTCCTCCCCCTTCTTGGCTTTCAGCTCGCGTATGAACTCCTGATACGTATCCTGCACGGCGGCTTCGAAGGCCATCGTAATCTTCTTTTTCGTGCCATCCTTGTCCTTCAGCTTGGCCCATCCGATGATGAGCCCCCAGACGAGAGCTACGAGAACGCCAACAACCTCCCACAGCGAAGGGTTCCAGAGACCGGATGCTTCCTTCTCTCCTTTTGGCTCTTCGGAAGGCTTCTCGGCTTCTTTCTCAGCTGCGGGCGCCGGCGCGTCAGCAGGAGCTGTGACGGCAGGCTTGTCCGCTGATGGCGGCTCTTCAGCGAGCAGAATCGGGGTCTGGCAGAATAAGCCGATTGCGATGAGGAACGGGATTAGGATAAGCAGAATTTTCTTACTCATGGCGACGTCTCCTTTTTACCAACGGTATCTTCTTTGAATTTCGTATTGTGCTTCTCGCGTGCCACGGCATAAGCGTCGAGCGACGCCTCTAAGGACGCGACATACGTTGCGATCTTCACGATGTCAGCGATGATCTGCTTCTTCTTCTCAGGCCCGAGAGCGTCTAGATCGCTCATCTTGAGGGTGATGTTCTTGTGGACGTTCTTGGTCCGGTAGATCCTCGGCCACGGGCTGTTGACGTAGACGAAGGACTTACAACTACAGAATAGGACTGTCAACAGAAGGAAGCTCAGGAGCAAATATGTCCTCCGGCTTGATCCCTTCATGCTCTACCTCCAGCACATGGTCCATGATGTCTCTTTCAGCGTCTGACGTATCGATAACAGCCTCAAGCTGTTTCTTACTGGCCTCAGCGTCTGACTTCGCACTGTTATCCATGCTCAGACCGATAATGGAGAAGATGCCCTTGAGGAGAGCCCCTCCGAGCGCGATGAGAATCTCCATCAACGTCTCTCCTCGTCTTTGCCCTTAACGGCCTTCAAGAGCTCGTAGCCCGCGTAGGCGGCCGCGGGGGCTAGGAACATACCGGGATGTTTCTTGAAGGACTTCTTCACGCCCCGGTAGCCGCCCTTGACAGCCCCCCAGACTTTGCCGCCGGTACCCTCACCTTTGGTGGCTCCCGCAGCTCCATGCCTCCCGACGGTGCGGACGATGTCCTCACCCTTCTCCAGGATGTTGAGCTTGGCGTTCTTCTCGAGTTCGTCGAGAAATCCTAGCACGAATGCTGTTCTCATGGGATCCTCTCGAAGCTGTTCCTGGTCAATTCTATGGCCGTCAAGCCCTTGTTCAAGGGACGCTGTCCGTGTAAGGTCATCGTGAGCCGCTTGCTCATCGGTAGCGTTGATCGACATAGGTGACTTACTGGATATGAATCCCCGGTCCACAGACTTCCGACGAATGAGATTTCCGTCCTTCTGGTCCAACCAGCGTCTGCGCTCGAGCTTCTTCTTCATATCCATACCCCCAGTATAAATAGCAACCCATGATTTGTCAGAAGATAGGTGAAAGACCGCGGTACAAATCCGTCTTTTTTCCACGGAGGAGCCCGATGATCGAACTCGATGACCTTTGGGGAGACGAAGCCTCAGAGAAGCCCCCTCAGACGCCCCCTCAGAAGAAGGGTAAACAGCCGAAACCAAAAAAGGTGAAAGACACCTCAGTGGGCTTCCGCATCCAACTTGGCACTTGCCGTCGGCGCGGTAAGGGAGGAGAACTCCAAGAAGCGCCCATTCTCCTGGCCAAAGACCCGCTCTGTTGGGTTCTACGTATCGGGTCCAGCCAAACCTACCCTGTCAACCTCGCCAGCGTCTTCGAAACCATAGCACAGGAGACAGCCCTCGAGCTGAACGATGAGTCTACGATAGAAGACCTCGTCGAGCACATAAAGGCGATAGAAGGTCGCATCAAAGAAATGGGAACAATCCTCGACAAGCGCATCCGAGAATTCATCGTGAAGAAGTCTCACGATAGTGGCGCGAGTGAAAGGAAATTATGATCATATCAAGCTGCTGTACAGGCAGTCACGTACTCGTAGCGCGCGCAAAACCACCAAAGGCGACACCAGTCGCAAAATCCACGAAACCTTCGTATCGAGTGATCTGGTCCGGAAAGACCGCCAGGGACTGCGACACGTTGACCATGATGCACATCGATGAAGAATACTGGGACAACTTCCACTTCCTGTCTCTCCACATCATAGACTGGAAGCAGCGCCGGCTCGTCCACACGATCGACATCCCCATGGACGAAGCGGCTGGATGGCCGCCCGAAATCGCGATCAAGAAGATCGATACGCTGCGGAAAGAACTTGAAACACTGATAAAAAAGCACGCATACGCGTTCGCTCACGGAACAATGGCTTGGGAAAGTATCCAAGTGTGAGGGTACAAAAATAACGTGTATTTACGTCACAAGAATAATGAGCGACGGGATGATTCCTCTTGCGTACACTCGGGCTGGTCCCCCGAGCGGTTACAGGAAAGGACATCCGAAATAACCCCTTGAACAGGGGTTTCCGGGTGAAGCTACGATTTCCCGAGATAGCGCAGTCTGACGACTGGCTTAGGGGAACACAGCGGATCCACGCGCTTCGGAAAGCGAGGGGACAGTCAGCGCCCGAAAGTCTCTGGCTTAGGGAAGTGTTGCGGCCTGAAGAAAATAGGTGCAACCGAGCGGTCCACGTGACGGACTACAGGGGAAGGAGGGGAGGCGCAAGCTAAACCTTCTTTCTTTACTTCTACCTAGAGAGGGGGCATTGTGAAGGTAAGCGTTAAACGAGTAGAGTTCGGATCCGTCCGAGCTCTCGTGTCCGTAACGATCGACGGAATCGAGCTTCGCGGTTTTCGTGTAATCGACAAAAACGAGGGAGACGGTCCTTGGGTCCACCCGCCCACAAGAGTGATCGATACTGCTAAAGGGAAGCAATTCTTCAGCGTAGTATTCATCGAAGATGCAGACAAGAGGGCTGCCTTCAATCAGGAGATCCTCGACGCTTACACGAAGCAGTGCGAAGAGGAAACGAAGGCGTTATAGGCCAACTGAAAAGTCCGTCACTTCCGTCATAAGAATAACGGAAAGGAGGTGTCTATGGACTTCTTGTCGTCCTATAACTTGGAGGCCTGGGAACAGACCGTCTGGATCAATGGAAAGAAGTATGTCTATAAGGGCGTGAGTCCCTACAACAACCGAAAGTTCTGGACCATCGCCCGATACAACCGGGGGCGCGCGATGGCGTACATCCGGGACTTCACACAAAAGGACCCAGAGTAAAAAGAAAGAAGAGGCCGGTCCAACCTCTTCTTTTATCCCGCATTAAGCCACTGGCTTCCACCGACCGACCTGCGGTTACACGCCGTGTGACCACTATTGGCCGAGGTCGAGGATCTCTGTCAGAAGCCCATTGTCGGACTCCCCTTGCCGTTAGCGGCAAGAAGGCTCTGGCTTAGTGGAGCGTCGTCCTACCTGTCTCCAGGCTCTTCATGGGGCACCTCCTTTCGAAGGGGACCAGCCCCTACCAACTCGGGCCCCCGGGCCCGCTCAGCTCTCCGTAGAGCTGCGTAATCGCATCGGTCTGAAGCTGCGTGAGGGTGGAAAGCTTCAAGATGTGTCTGGTGAGCGCATCAAACCATCGCTCAGTTCCAGAGATAGTAACCAGCCCCTCCGGCGATCGTGCTCGGACGTAGTCCTGAAGATTCTTCATGAGCTCACCGAGCTCGTCAGTGGACTCGAAGAGCGCCACACCGACGTCACGCATCTCCATAATCTTCCCCTCCACCGTTCGCGGGTGGACAGGTGTCTCGTCCATACCGTCAGGAATCTCCTCGGGCATTCGACGTCTCCTTCGGTTGTGACGAGGCTAGTCCTTCTCGTCTTCCTCCTCGTCCTCGGTGTCCGGTTCAGGGGCGGGGTCCGCGGGAGGGGCGGCCTCTACGGGCTTGGCTTCCTCGCCGCACTTGTGGTTTTCACACCACGTGTCGAGCTCTTCGCCGACGCGAAGAACGCCGCTTGCAGCGCCGCACCGCTTGCACTGGACGCCTTGACGTTTGGAGTTCGGTGCCGTGATCACGTCGAACAGTTTCTTGTCCATGCTCATTCCTCTCAACGGTAGGGTAACAAACCATCCCCGCGCCCTTCTGCTGCTCTATTCTGTCGCGAGGACATCCTCTTCCTTTACCATGATATAGTTTCCGTCGTCACTGGAAATCTCGTGGCCGGCGAAATCGGGGTAATGAACAACGTCCCCGACCTTCATGGCCATCGGGCGCCTGGGCCATCGCTCAAGGAGTAGCTCTCTCGAGTAGTTGTCTTTGTCTTTGATGTGCGGGGACCATCCGCTCCTGTCGAACAGGCTAAGGGCCAGCCCATCCACCGGCCTGCCCGGGCCCACAGCCATGACGTTGCCCTTGTTGATCCGCTTCTTTGCCGAATCGGGAAGCTCGATGCCGCCTTCCGTCACGCTCGGGGTTACGTGGGGGGTGACCAACACCCAGTCGTTTATGGGAGTCGGCATTCCGTCTGTCTCTTCACTCATCGAAGTATTTCTCCAACATCTTGAAAGCGTCCTTGAGAAATTTGTACTTGAGAACCTTGGACTCGGCCCGGCCGTTCTTGAGACTGACGATCTCAACGGCGAAACCGCCAACGTCACGCTGAATGTAAACACCACGTCTCACTTCACAGGGTCTGCTCATAGAAATTCAGTCGAACATGGGGAGACCCAGCCACAATTCGGGCAGACTCTCCCGCATCCTGCCTCCATCAGCGTATCACAACTGATGCACCGACGCGCCGACGCCCACGGCTCTTGAGCCTGATTGAGGTATTGCGGCGCCACCGGTCGAGAAACACCTTGGACACCGCCACGTGCTTCATGCCGGTGCGCCAAGAGAACCTTCGTAACGTGCTTCTCAAGCTCATCAAGAAGCACAGCCGCTATCGAACCAGTCCACGTTAGCGTAACGTCATCCTTTCGCACGATTATCGTCTGACACCTAGGGCACGAGTACACGTCGTTAAACCATTGCCTCAGACAAATGCCGCAGCTACAATAGACTTCATCCATTGAAACGCCCCACTAATAAAACTCATCAGCCTCTCATGACACAGGAGGGAGCGGATTTGGTTCTTCCAAGTATACATGAAGATATAAAGAAAGATATACATTTCTGGCATAAGAACAGTAGACAAGCGATATTTTTATGGGAGAGGAAAATGGCTGAGCCCAACAAACTGGACGGACTGAACCTACCTGAGCGGTTCAGGAAATTTATCGAGGCCGCACCACCCCACATTAAAGAGAAACTGACCAAAGCTCTGGTCGAAGGGCGGCGCGTCGGGTTTGTCGAAATTGACGAACGGACGCCTGAGAAAAAAGAGACGAAAGACCCGATAAACGCCCTAAAGAAAATGCTCCTCAATCCGCCGACAACGCTAGAGATGCTGAAGGTCGTCGTGACGGATTGTTTGGCAGAAGCCAAGACAACCTGCGCCGCATGCAGGGGGGAAGCGCCCCTATCAGGAGAACGCTTGAGCGCGCCGTGCCTCCTGGGCAAAACGTCCGTGGAGGAGGTCCTCCTGTCGGGTATCCTGACGATCACGCGCCGATGGACGCGAAAAAAGAAGATCGAACTCTTCACAAAAACCTTTGGGGTGACGAGGGAGGCGGTACTCAACGTGATCAAAGAAGAACTGGGATAAAAGTATAAGTCGCGCCCACCGGACGCGAGGATGGTTGGAACTGGAGGGAGGGTAACTCCCTCCTTTTTACCGAGGAGACGCATGGAAGTAACAAGAAAAGACCTGGAAACGGTGTGCTTCGGCGTGGCCGACACGAGTATGGCTGGGAGCTCCGAGGGTCTTCTGCACGTCCGAGTCGAACCGGGAAGACTTGTCGCATGCAATGGCCGCATTCTCATCGTCCGAGAAGTGGTAGACGACGGAGAGCCGTTCGAGCCATTTTCCGTGTCGGTGGCCGATATCAAAGGCGCCATCAAAGCTAACGCCGCCCTGTGGAAGCACAACGGCGACCCTGTAAAGATCGACACGGGGAGCGAGTTCATGGCGAACATCGGTCGCAAACAGGTTTTGAAGCAGGACGTGACTTACCCGGACTGGCAGACGGTCCTCGTAAAGAAAAACAAACCGGACCACAAGAAAGCAAGATTCAATCCCGAGTTGATGATGAGGGCTCTCCAGGGGATGAAAGACGTCGACGTCGTCGAACTCCGCGTATGGGATGAAAAAACGCCGGCGCGTCTCGACGGCATAACCAAGGACGGACGCAAGATCATGGCCCTGGTGATGCCCACGATTCCGAAGTAAGTTCAGAGGGCTTCGGGCCCTCTTTTACTCAGACCCTACTGCGCTCCGCCAAAACCAAGGCCGCCCATGAGTCCTGTCGGCTTCTTGGCCGACACAGGCGCCGCTCCCGAACGTGCCGCGGACTGCTGAGCCTTGGCCTGGGCCCGGTTCTGCCGCCAATTCTGAATGCCACCGAGAGCACTCTGGCCCACCTGCATCTGTACGTACGGGTCCTTGAGCATCGTCTTACCCTGCGCGACGGCCTTCTGGCCGAGACCCTTGACGCCGCCCGCGCCCTTGAGCGCAGTCGCACCGCGCGCGATGAGGCTCCCGACCGCGCCCTTCTTCTCGAGCTCATTGAAGAACCCACGAATGAACGCCTCGTTCATGGCCGACTCCTTCTTCAGTTGCTTCCTTGGAACGAGAGGACTGGGCTTGAGCTTCTGGTCGTACTGCTGGAGATCTACGAAGGTTCCCCTTGCGTTTACACCGCTCGTTGCGCTCTGTGATCTCATCGTTCTTTTTTCTCCGGTTCGAATTGCTTACACGTGCTGCACGGAGGGTACTCGTCCTTGCCGGCCACCTTCTCTCCGTAAAAGCTGCTCACTACGTGCCGGCACACCCGAGCAGCCCCGTCCTTTGCCGCGTATAAGCATCGCATCACACAGTGTACTAGACTGCGGCCGGTAAAAAACTGGCCGGCACACCCGAAGGCACGTCGGCCAGCCCTCCCGAAGGAGACGTCGTATTTGACGAAGAAATTACGTTATGGATCCAGCCGGGACAAGCTCCCTGGCCTGGAGAAGAGCCCACACACGCTGTTTCACATTGTCGTAAACGCTCGTAGTACCGTCCGTGGTCTCATTGATTGCGTCAATCACATCCGAGCCGGTTAGATTTTCTGTGTGAGACTCGGCACTGACGAAAGTGCTTGAGTCCATGTACCCTTCCTTCCACCTTACCGTTACCTCAGTAAGTGAAGCGTCATTCGGGTCGATGGTGATATTCAGAGCTACGATGTGGAAATGCGTGATGCTCTTTTCTTCTGTTATCTTCACGTCTTTGTTCGCCGGAGTTGTCGGTTCCAAAGGCATCTTTGATTCTCCTATATGGCTCTGAATATACTGACATAATGGTACTGTGAACTCACCTCAAGGTCTAAAGCACCAGCTGCGTTGTGGTGTGTATAAATTTCTACATAGTCGGTGGCAGCCAAATAACGCAAATCAGATATTTGACATGTTACGAATTCATTATCTGCCAGGTAGTGATAAGCATCAGATTCACGACTTCCATTCACATAAATCATTATCCTGTAACTTACGCCACCCGGGCCCGAGTAAAGAATCTGAGCAGTAATAAAGTAGTAACCGGCCATCGAGGCTGTGAATCTATCGGTAGTGGTGTTGAACTCGCCGTTTGTGTCAAAGGTCTCGTATGGAAATTCTACCTTAGTATAGGTATTTTCGGTTATTTCTTGTTGAGCCCCTTCCATATACGCTCGCACTCTAGAGGTGGAAACATGGGTCCACACCCCACTTTGGAGTACGAACTTATCATCGGCGGAAGGCGCTTGAGTTTGTATGGGGTATCCCAACAATTTATGAACTGTAGCGACACCGGTGTCTGTGACGGTGACGTCGCTAGACATAGTGGCGTCGCGCCACGTAGCTGTGCCCGTGTCGTAAAGAAGAAGGGCTCCATCAGTGGGAGAAGTAATGGTTACATCGCTGAGTCCTGCGAGCGTCGTGATGCCGCCAGCCACGGTCTTGGCGTCCCATCGACTGTTGCTATTATCCCAGTAGAGAACCTGCTCATCTGTCGGGGTCATCGAAGCCCACACGTCGCTCAGACTCTTTATGGATCCGAGCGTAAGCGTTGTAGACGTGTGGTCATGACTGTCATCTGCAACTACTGTTGCGTTGTATACGCCTGATACGTCCCCGCTGAACGCCGTATCTGTTTTAAGGAGGTCTGCTGTGTCCGTTAGATCGGTTGAAGCCAAGGTGAGCGTTGAAGCTGTATGGTCGTGGCTGTCGTTTGCAACCACCGTAGCGCCGATCGTGCCGGACACATCACCGACGAACGAAGTATTGGCGTCACTGACAACATAGTCCGCCGCCCCCGTGTAGTGCGTGAGGACGCCGCCGTTGTTCCAGACGCCGAACCCCAAGTCCGCGGGGCGACCTCCCTGACTTGGGAGATCAAGAGCGGGAATGGAGAGCACCCCTGACGCCGTAATACTAGCGTCAGGGATGAGCTCCTGCATCCCGGTTCCGCCGTCGATGTCTAGAGCAATGAGGTTGAAGGCCATTTGCTATCCCCCGGGCGCCCCTCCCGGCGCCCCACCGGGTGCTGCTGGCGGAGCGGGTGGGCCAGGTGGCGGCGCCCGCATGGTGTACTTGCCCGACTTCTCGTCTCTCTCGAAAGACCAACCTTCCGGAACCCCGTGCTTCTTGAGTTTGTCGCGAAAATTCTTCTGCGCGGCATTCATGGCGCCCGTCAGCACGTTTCGCGAGTCCTCTGCTCTCCCCACCCTGATCTTCTGTAACTCGACGTTCAGGGCGGCCTTCTCCAAGTCCTTCACTGAATTGTGCAGGCTCAGATAGGCGACATGGATCTCAGAGCCCGGTGCAGCGCCAAGCTCCATTACCGTGGGCGCAGGCGGCACAGGTGGCTGCTCAGGCGGTGCCGGAGGGACCGGAGTAGGACCTGGCGCGGGGGCGGGAGCCGGTGGAGCTGCTGGAGCTGCTGGAGCCGGTGGGGCCGCTGGGTTCACCACTGCTGCCGCTCCTGCGACTTCCTCACTGCCTTTCGGGACCGGTTCTTCCCTCTGCATTCGACGTCTCCTTAAATTGGAAGTATAAAACGGTGAATTGACTATGCGATGAGGACGGGCTCTCCAATGTTGATCTCGATCACCGCCCGGTCGTCGGCGGCGTACATGGAGGCGTCCGTGACAAAGCCGAGCCGAATGATTGTGTCTCCGGACTGGAAAGCGCTCACGTCATTGGTGGCCAAACCTGCGGTAAGGCTGAGAAATACGGGGTCGCTAACGAGCACCGTAAGCCCAGGAGACGCGATCATGTTCACCATATAGCGGCCGAAACGAGCGACTTCTACCGAAGAGCCGGGCCCTATTGTCTCCATGGCGATACCCAGCACGGATTTCGAGGCATTGGGGAGATCCGCATCAGCCTTCATGAGCGAGCCGGCTGCGATCGACGCCAAAACATCGTACTGCGCGCATCCGCCCGCATCGGTGACGATTGAGTCGTCGGACAGACACTCGTCTTTGATGAGCAGCCCGTCGACGGTCACCCCGGCGGCGGAGGTGGACTCGCCGAGGGCGTCCGTCTTGATAGTCCCCTGGAAGTCATGCGTCCCGCTGGTCCATGTGTAGGATTCGGTCTCATCGATCTCGGTCGCGCCGATGCCGTCCGCCTTCACTGCGAGAACGTTGGACGAGATCTCTATGGTGGAGTCATCCACCGCTGCCCCGAGGGTGTCTGCGCCGACGGCGAGACCGTTGATGTTGCCCGTTGACCCATCCCCGATGTCGAGGGTGTTTCCACTCTTTGTGAGGCCCGCGCCAGCGTTGATCTGTCCGGCCCCTGTGAACTGGACCCAGGCAGAGGCGGCTACAGAGGTATCAAACTCGAAGACGTAACCGCTGTTGTCGTAGTACCCCACGTGGGCTGTATCAGAAACCAGCACGGCTGCGGAGTCGACTGCATCTCCGGTATCGGCCCCGGTAAGGCTATTGCCGGGGAACTCGACGATCTTGTTGTCGTCCGTACCTTCGGAGTACGGAGAGATGAGCGCTGTGGTCTTGGAAAGAATGGCTCGTACGCCGATCGGAGGAACGGCAGTCACGGCCTGTTCGATCATGATCCACTGGACGCCATTGAACTCGACCAGGTCACCAATCGTCACAGCCAGCGTGCCGCCTTCTGTAAGGTCGCCTGCGTCCGTAAGAACGTAGGCATCGCCAGTCACTTCCGACAGACCATTGATGGTGGAAACCGACGCGTTACCCACCAGGCTGCGAACGTCGACCGGGTCCTTCCAGAGAAGGCCGCTCAACAGGCCGTCCACGTAGGTCTTATTGACCGCGTGGTTGGCGTCAACGGGCGCGCCGGTGACGTACAAGCCACGGGCCGTCACGCCGACAGGGAAGGACCAAAGCTGAGCGCCGGCGAAGGTCACCGTTGAAGCCAGATCGATTATAAGCTGACCGGACAAGACCGCCAGGCCCAGGCCGTCGATGGTCGAAAGGTCGAGACCCAAACCGTTGGCTGCTACGTTGATCGGGACAACGGGGGTCCCCGTAGTGACGTCGGCTTTGGCCGAGATCGTGAGAACGTCTGTAGCACTGACAGCCGTATCGATTCCGTTTCCGCCCGTGAAGGTGGCTGTGTTTCCGTCAGTGATAGGCTCAGGCGTTCCCGTGTCTCCATCCAGTGTCCAAGTGTAGCCGGAGCCGGGGTCGAGCCATGCCAGCGCGCCACCGGAGACGCCGAGGAACTGACCGTTCGAGCCGACAGCCATCCTGTTCCATGCGTCGGTGTCGTAGAAAAGGATGTCCTGGCTCGCTTCGCTCATGGCGTCGACGTTGGACAGGTCGTCGAGATTGATGGTGTCCCATTCCGGGGCCGTTGCTCCCGCGTTCACACGCAGGAACTGGTTGGCGGTCCCTATAGCGAGGTCGTCGAGCGACGTGGCTCCCGTGGAGTAGATCAGCCGACCTGCCGCGGTGTAGGTCGTGAGGCCCGTTCCACCGCCGGCAGGCATCGCGGTGCCCCACTCGGGCAGCGTCGCGCCCACGTTCATGCGGAGGGACTGATAGGACGTGCCCTTGCCGAGCAGAGCGAGCGTGTTTGTCGCGCTGCCATACGGAAGATCCCCGGCAGCAATAGCTGCTGTCTTGTTCCAGGTTCCTGCGGCAGAGAAATAAGGAACGCCGGTCCAGGCAGAAGTGTCCGCTCCCGTTCCGCCGTACGTGGTTCCGATCACGTCCGCAGTCCACGTTCCGTCTGTGACGTTACCGCTGGAGTCCACGTCGTAGTTCGTGTTGACCTGCCACGCATCGCCTGAGGAGTCCCAGCGGAGGGTGGCGTTGTTGTTCGCGGCGCCGTCGGGAAGCGTTGCGCCGTAGTTGGTCCAGGAGACCGTGCCGTCGCCGTCGTTGGTGAGAGCCCATCCGGCGGTACCGGCTCCTGTCTCGAGATCTTCAAGGGTGACGAGGTCACCGCCGCCAACCTCGTGAGAGGCCGCGTGAGCTCCAGGAGCCGCAGGCGAGGACCAAGTCGGGACACCACCGGCCAAGGTGAGAACTTCGGCGTTCGAGCCCGCGGCCAGCTTGCCTAGGGCGCTGGTTCCGGAAGCATAGAGGATGTCGCCAACCGCGTACGGCGTGGCCCCGCCCTGGCCTGTTCCGCCACGGGTCTCATCGAGAGTCTCGACCGTGACTACTGCGCCGTTCGACGCCTGCACCAGAGCTCCAGGACCGGTAGAGTCCAGGTCAGATCCTGTGCCACCGTAGGTAAGTCCCACGACCGCCGGCACGGTCCACGTGCCTCCGACGATCTGCGGGATACCGGTGTCGCCGCTCGTGTCCTTGTTCGTCCCGCCATGGTTGGCGTCGAGAATGCCGCTGACGTCGGCGTGGTCGAGGTTGAAGAAGTCAGTCGCATCGTAGCCATCCGTCTGATCCGCATTGAGGTTCGCGACCGCGGTAGTGGAGGCCACGGACAAGGGAGCTGTGCCCGTTGTGGTGGATGACTTGAGCTGCCCGGTGGAGTTATCCACCTTCAGCTTGCTCATCGCCTCATCCATCCCCGTGGCGAGATTCTTACCTAGTAAGAGTACATCGGCCATAGCAGATCTCCTTCTTCTTCAAAGTATGCGGACTTCGGTACCCGCATTCGCGAATACTTGCGTTATTTCTTCCGTTATACAGCCCACTCCGACTAAAACAAGCAGCCGGTTCCGCTACAATATCTCCACAGCTCCCTTGATGTCCACGACGAAAATAGTGGCTGTGAGTGCCCAGCCTATCTCTTGTACCCAATCACCAGATGACGAAGGCGCCGTAGTCGTGATGCCGCCAGGGGTCGTAGAGCTGACGAAGTAAGAAGCGCCGGCAGTGAGGCCCACGAGCCCACTAACATAGCCATGCGTGCGTACATTGACGACGCCCACGCCTGTTCCGCTAACCATACCGCGGCACGGCATAGTGACGCCGGCATCGGCCTTAGCATATGACGCTGTATTGGACGAAGCCACGACCACCACGTGGCCCAAACTCATCCCAACGCCGTCTACGAGCCCCAAGAGCGTGGCGTAATCTGACCCGCCGACGGCTGCTGGCGCCCAAGCTGCACCGTTCCACGCAAGAACCTGAGATGGTGCCGGAGCTGCCGCACTGACGGCGTTCCCCTGCAAAGACCCGGCATCTTGAGCGTCCGCAAGAACACCACTGAGGCCAGCTACGTTGAGTTCGTCAAGACCGCTATTCTGGTGACTCGCGGCATGGAGCGATGGCGTTACACCGGCACCGAGAACTGTGTTCAACGAGATGAGGATATTCTGGAGGTGATCCGGGACGCTTGGGTTGACATTCGGAATGGCCGGTCCCGTGTACCAAACGTTCGACGCGTTCACGCTGCCGCCGCCGCCCCCCGCGAGCTCCACCCAAGGCAGAAGGGGCTGCATCAAATCGTACATCCACAGCGTGTTCGCGAATAGATCCGGAACGATCATCCCGTCCTCGACGGAGTTCACAGATCCGAGACCGCCCTCGAAAGGCCGGATGACGATCGCTGCCGAAACAGCGCTCAAAGGTTTGTCGTTGCCGTCCTCGACAGTGTTGGGCGGATCCTCGTTGAGCACGACCAGGTGCAGCGCGGTCCCGTCCCCTGAGTCACCGACGGCGTAGACGTTCGTATTAAGCGGCGTCCCGTCCAGGGTGTTCGTCGTGTTTGCGTTGATCTCTGAAACAGCATTGACGACTGTGACAGCCGCGCTCACACCTATCTGAATGAGGTTCGGGCCCCCCATGGCCGCAAATGTAAGAGTAACACCGTTGATGCTGAGCGTGTCACCAACGAGAGGAAGCACCGTCAGATAAACGCTGCCTGTGGCACGAATCCAGCCGGCCTTGAGAGCGCCGTGCGGCACAGTCGGACCGGCGTAACCGACGGGCGCCCGATTGAAATATCCCTCTCGAACCAGGAGACGACTGCTCTCGAGGCTCATCGCATCCGAAGAAAGCGTGGCCGGAGCGAGGCCTGTGATCGAGTTTCCGCCCATGTCCACGTCACCAGACAAGGTGCCGCCGGCAAGGGGAAGCCGCGAAATATAGCCTTGAGCTGTCTCCTCGAGAGCATCACTGACATTCGTGGAAAGGATACTCGGGCTCACGTGAGGTACATCAGCCGAAGTGAAGCCGATCTTCGTAGGACCGACGGCCCCTGCGGCAATGTTCACGGTGTCGACGACGCCGACGCTGAGAACGCCAGCGGAAATGACGAGCGTAGTGCCGTCCACATCAAGCAGGAAACGGCCGTTCGGATCCCTGGAAGTCGGCATGGTCGATTCAAAGATGTCCTCGAGCATGCTGGCGTCGATTAGTGCCATGGCTCACCCATTAGAGATGTATGTGAGAGTGCGAGGGGGCCCTGTAGGCCCCACTTGGGAACTGCTCGGCGGACTTGATGACGACCTTTCGGCCCTTGAGTTTCCTACGATTCTTCCACATCCAGTCGCTCTGCTCCCGGTTAAATCCGGTACCAACAAAGCCTACGGGTGGGCCGTTCGGAGTCAACGAGTAGCTGTACCGGCCCATCACCCCTCGGTTCGTCGGACCACGCCCCTCGTGGACCGTGTGCATGAAGACCTGGTGATGGGGCCGGAACTTTCCCTTGGTAGGACGATCCGCCTGGTTCATGTCCCACTTTACGAAACCCTCCGAAGTCTCCGGGTGCTTCCCAGACCGGATCTTGTTGATGAGTCTCCTCTGCGCCTCTGGAGTAAAGGCCGTATCCGGGATCTTGAACCCGTGCCGCCCCATGGCCCGCTCCACCTTTTTCAGCACCTTGTGCTTCTCGCCCCACGGCGTCGCAGTCATATCCTTCCCGCCAGGAGCGGAGATCACGTCAAAGACGCCTAGCCGCAACTCTAGATTCTTTGCATCGAGAGTGTTCTTCCCTTTCATCGGACTAGAGTTGAGAATGCCCGCAAGCTCCCGGTTAGGGACAGTACGGCCCTTCTTGTCGACGGCGTAAATCTCTCCACGAACACGCGCACCGCGGAGCACCTTCGGTGTTCTCACGCGCTCAAGGCCGGCCAGATACGTGTGGTCTATGAGACCGGTCGTTCTCTCACTCGGCCGATGAGAGTAGACCTCGGGAGACTCCCTATCGAAGGAAAAAGAAACGTGCGCCCCGTCAATTTTTGCCATGATGGCGTTCTTGGCGCCGTTGGTCAGGAGCTTCTCGAATGCCTCCGGATCGGACTCCCGGTACTTCGGCTTCGACTGGGGAACCCCCGGGCGCGTCTCGACGGTTGGCGTTGTGTTGATAAGAAGCCACTTGTCTCCGCTCTGGTGGATCATCGTATACTGCCGCGGATTCTGAGACTTGATGACAGTGAACCGGATTTTCCGGGGACCGGCCTGGATGATCCGCACGGGCCCCTGCTCCGCAACCCACACACCGCGTCCCTTGGTCTTCCCGTACCCAGAGCTGATCTGACCCTCGAAGGACATGTAGCTTGGCTTGTGATCGGGTTGACGGACCGCCAGGACCTTTTCACCAGGAACCTTGGGCATTCCCTTCCTCACAGCCCACGAGAAGGCCCTGTAGCCGTCTGACAGGCGGAGGTCGGAGTTATGAACTAAGAATCCGTTCGCGTAGTAGCAATGGCTATCTCTGACTTCAATGTCGAAACGGCCTCGAGAAACCCGGGGCAATTGGCGGATGCGAAGAAATCTTCTGCCATTCTCCTGAATAGCGTATCGGCTTTCGTATGACAACTCTTGCACAGAATCACAAGAAGGTCGTCTGAATGATCCGGTGCAACTCTGAAAGGAATGGTGTGATGAATTGCGTGCCGTCTCTTGGCTGATGGCTTTCCGCACCACTCGCAATCTGTCCCTCGCTCCGCATACAAACGGCGCTTTATTGCCTTCCACTGCAACCCGCGTTGCGTGACCCCGACTACAGCTCCGTTGTAGATCCCGCCCTTCCAGTGCCAGTTGTTCGGACCAGATACCTTCGATATAGCTCTCGATGTCCTCGCTTTCCCGTCGCGTATGGGTATGTTCTGTCTTTTCAGAGCCGAGCTTATCGTGATCCGAGAACACCCGACCATCCGGGCGATGTCCTCCTGACTGTACTCCTCCTGGGTATACTTCTGTGAAAGCCAACCTCGATCTGACAGAATGGGCCACTTTTTGGAACGATTCTCGGCGTGCTGATTCCTCGCACTCTTGGATCTCTTTTTCCGTAGAGTCGCCGAAACGGCAACATCCCGAGAAGTAATCGTTTGACGCCCCAACGCTCGTTTGCACTCCGGGCTGCATGTCTTTACACGAATGTCTGCGTTCTTGAACTGCTTCTGACAAACAACACAAAGCAAAATCGGCATCTTCCGAAGCACAGACACTCGCTGAACCGGATCGGTTCTTCTCTTGTTCCCTCGCTTCTCGTGCCCCAACCTCACGCCACAAGCCGTGCTGCAAGTCTTTGCCTTCTTCCAGCGCGGCGCGAAGCGTGTCCCGCAAATGAGGCACGTCCTTATCTCTGACGCAGATGAGACCGTCTTCGACGAAGGCTCTGAATCCGGCCACAAGTCCGATAGGAGTCCATCCGACATCCCTAACCCAGAAGGGTTCGTTTGGGGTGCAGATAACAGATCGTCCATCTGAAGATACCTCCAACCAATCTTCACATGGACCGTTATACCAGACTCGATTTACGTAATCAACACCATGCGGTGTTGTGACTTCGTCCCCGACCACCAACTGGTCGATCGATTTGACTGAACCGTCAGCCATATCGATTGGAGTTCCGGCAACAAAGCAATGCAAGCCTGCCCGGACCGCCTCGTGCTTGTGGTCGGCGTACCACCACGTCACAGGTTTCCCGAATCTGGCTACACGGGGTATAGCCGACTTCGGCTTTCGAGATGGAATGCCCGGAGCGAACTCGCCGATCTTCTTTTCAGCGACACGCTTGGCGAACTTCTCGAGCATTCGTTGGTGTAGAATCGTCTCCATATCTGTCATAAGAATAGTGAACGAAAACTACTTGGAAAGGAGTTTCGATATGTTCGAGAAACGTATGATGGTGCTAAGAGCACCAGACCCAGAAACGGAGACAAAGGAGGAAGCCATGAGAATCACACTGATCGAAAAAGATACCCGCATCGAGAGAGAGGTCGAGATTGATGATTTTGAGCTGATGTACCTGACGGACTCTCGCCACCCGGCCTACCCGACCGGTCGCCTGCTACACGATGGAGACAAGCGCCTGGAGATGGCCGAGCCCGCTACGGTTCTCGGCGTCGACGTCTTGGGCTTCTGGTACGTCGATCATGATGCGGACCTTTGCGATCTAGAGCTCGCGGAGATGTCCCATATCGCGGTCGAGAGCATCGAAGACCTGATGTCGGCCGTGATGCGCTGGGAGAAGGAGCAGGCCGAGCGCGTGGCGGGGGAGCGAGCGCACGCGGCGCAGATGGAGCAGACGAAATACCGTATCTGCGATTGTCATTGCGGGGGCAATGACTGCAACGACACGAGATACATTGTCGTCGAGGTGACGGGGGAGGATGGCCACGAGCAGCACCAAGATGCCTCGCCCCCGTGCCTGACCCGGGAACAGGCAGAGCGGTGGGTGAGAGCCCCGGACTATCGGTCGTGGCTCGAATGCGAGGACACGGCGTTGCACGTGAAGGACTTCGTCCCGAAGGTGGGATGGGGATATCGTCGTCTCGGAGACGTGTGGGAGCGGCCCGGCTATCAATTTCCCGGAGAGGAGTACGAGAAGGCCGTCCTTATCGACGGCAAGGTGCGTTGCCGCTGGGCGACGAAGGAAGAGTTCGAAGCATTCGAGGCCAAAGCACCTATCACCTAACCGCCCGGGGCTCCGGCCCCGCCTGCCCCCTCGCAGAGGAGAAACGCCTGGCCAGAGAAGCGCGCTAACACGGCGCTTCTTTTAATCACAGAGGAAAAGGAGAAATCGATGATCAGGATCCGCGTTCCGAAAAACCAGAACCGAATAGCCCTCTTCGAACTTGCCAAAGAGAGGGCTCGAAGAGCCGGCGCACGACTGACCGGATGCGTCGCTTCAGGAGACTTCTCTGCCAGTGGGGTCGTGGGAACTTACGTGACGCAGGGCGATTTCCTCAACGTCACAATCGAAAGAAAGCCCGCGTACATTCCAGAGAGCGTCATCAAGACGAAGCTGGAGGCGTTCTTCAAAAAATGAGGCCGTATTGACACCCTCCCCCGCGCTTACACGGGGGATTCCTGAGGCAACATGTTAGACACGTACCACAAAATGGTTCACGCTTCCACGAGGTCTGCCTGGCTTGGCCTTGGCCGAGCTAGGTCTTACGTCCTCTCCACGCGCTGTCACCGTGTGTCCCACGGCCAAAATGTTCTTCGCGGCGTTCTCGTCGCGATCATGGTGAGTCTTGCACTTTGGACAGTCCCACTCTCGAAGACAGAGTGGGAGGTATTCCAGAATGAAACCGCAACAGTTGCAGGTCCTGCTGCTGGGGAAGTATCGATCGACCTTAACCGCGGTCTTTCCATACATCGACGCCTTGTACTCAAGCAATCTAAGCATCATGCCAAGAGCAACATCGGAGAGGTACTTAGAAAGCTTTTTCTGTCGGAGAAGACCCCGCACATCGAGATCCTCGATACAGAGAACGTCGAATCTTCGAACGAGAATCGTAGTAACCTTATCCAGGTAGTCCTTCCTGGAGTCGGCTATTTTGGCCGTTATCCGAGCAACCTTGAGCCGTTGACGCTCTCTTCGATTACTACCTTTCTGTCTTCGGGAAAAAATCCTCTTAGCCCGAGCGAGTTTCTCCTCCTGTTTTCGAAGGTGCTTTGGATTGCCGATCCTTTCTCCGTTGGACAACGTAGCAAGTCTGGAGATACCGAGGTCGATTCCAACAGCTTCTCCTGTCTTGGGCAGATCAGGACGATGCTCATCCAGAGTAAGCGTTGCAAAGTAACGACCAGCACGATCCTTGGTTATCGTAACCGTACTGGGGCTGCTCTCAAATCGCCTACTCCAACGGACTTGAAGACGTCCGATCTTAGCCAGGACAAGGTTCTTGTTACCACTATCCCACTTGAAGGCAGATCTGGTGTACTCAGCAGCTTGTTTATCCCTCTTAGACTTGAACTTGGGGTATCTGGTTCTCTTCTCGAAGAAGTTCTTGTAGGCCGTCTGAAGATGCCTAAGAGCTTGCTGAGTAGGCACACAGCTCACCTCGTTGAGCCACGCATACTTCTCCTGTTGTTTCAGCTTGGTAAGCAAGGAGGAGGATCTGGCGTACCCCACGGGATCTCCAGACTTATAGGAGTCCGTCCTAAGCCGAAGTCCCCAGTTATAAACAAAGCGAGCACAACCAAAGACCTTGGCCAACGAGGCCTTTTGAGCCTCAGTGGGATAGAACCGAAACTTGTATCCAATCTTCACAGATATATCATCCCAGATGTAAACGTGCGCGTCAAGCACCTTTTTGGAGGAAAGGCAATTCCTCTGCCACCTGGAGGAGGCAGTCTCCTTGCCTGAATTTCTATGAACATCAAATGGGCGCTACAGAACAAAGCTAATCAATGTGCCGTCCCGCGCTGCAAGAACCAGATAGGGCCTGACTACCTCGGTCTCGACGTCTGTTGGCGGTGCTTTGACAAGCACTGCGACAAACCGTTCCTACAACGGTACGCCCGGGGCGCGGCTGCAAAACTCTATGTAGCCGGGAGATTCTTGAGAACCAGAAAGCTCTACGTGAGGACCAAAGAGATGGGGATGATAAAGCTCGGAGACCTGGTGAAAATGGACCCTGAAAACTGCGGTGCCTACTCCCAGTTCCTCAAGAAGGGCGACGGAAAAATTATCGGCATCCACCCCATGGGGCAGAAGGATCTTAGTAGGACGGTACGCCGATGGGATATCGAGAAGGTCGCTCACCTCACCGTTCGGTGCGACAACGGACTCGTGATTATCATCGGCCCCAGCCGGCTCGTGGAGATAAACGGCTTCAAGAAACCGGAGGAAGGAACCACAAGAAAATCCGTTGGGATACGGCTCAAAAAGAAGAGACACCAACCGGAAGCACCGGCAGCGGTCAAGAAGAAGCGAGTGCCGATGCGTCAGAGACGCCGGACGGCCCTCGAGGATCTGTGGGGATCCACGTAACGATCCGGTTCACCGGGCCTATGACGATCTCCTTCACGCCGTCCTCCGGACGAGGCCACGGGATCGGCGCCCCCTCCCACGCTTGGTCAGCAGTCAACGTGACGAAGGAACCTGTCGACCGAATCCTGAGCAGTCCCCCGCGACGATCCTCGGCCTCACCGATGAGTAGAAGATTGCCGGCTTGAGCCTGACTGAGGTAATGCGGCGCAGAAGCCCAGAAGCTCTGCGGCACAACCTGAACTGTAGTGAATGGGCGATTCATGTTCATACGGAGTATAACCACACCACCACCGAACGAAGGAGGAAAAATGCAGTGTGATAAGTGCGGAAGCGAGCGCGTCATGGAAGTCAGCGCCAAGTGCAGCAACATGTTCTCCGCAGTAATCTGCGGACAAAACTACAACGGCTACGTCCTGGAAGGCGTTGGGATCGACGACGGCGAAGACTACATCGCCTTCTACTACTGCCTGGAGTGCGGGCAGATGCAAGGAGTGTGGCCGAAGAAAACCCCAGAGGAACTCGAGTAGGGCCAGTTACCGCAACGAAGGAGGAAAAATGCGAATACACAAGTATGTGTTAGAGGTGACCGACCTGCAAGAGATCGAAATGCCGAAAGGTCGCATCCTGTCGGTTGACGTACAGAAAGCTTCGCTGTGTCTTTGGGCGCTCGTCGACACGAGCTCGCCACTGAGTGTGGTCAAAATTCGGATCATAGGAACGGGCAACCCAATCCCGTCAGGCGCCCTGGACAACATGGCGTTCGTCGGAACAGCGCTGATGTCAAGTGGAGGCCTCGTCTGGCACGTCTTCGCTGCCAAAGCATGAGTAGGGCCTTCTTACAAAGAAAGCGATGGCAAATCGATGGTAGACTTCAAGAAGCTCAATCGATTGAGGGCGAAGGTCAAGGAGCTCGAAAAGACAATGCGCTGCAACTGCGACCTCGACAATTGGCAGCCAGAAGCAGACACGGGCCACTCGTGGGTGTGCAGAATACATAAGGCAGCCAAAGCGGCCGTTAAGTAGTGAGGGGCCTTCTTACAAAGGAAAAGGAGGATGAGCGTGGAAAGCAAGGACGATTTTGACTTCTTGGCGTCCTACGAGAAGGAGTACGCAGAGGACATAGAAAAGTTCCTGCGTGGCTTCTGCCACGAAGGGATGGAAACGCAGATCCTCAATGATGGCAAATGGCACGCGTGGATATGAAGCCAAGAGGAGGTAGCGGATTCCCGTGAGGAAGCCGTGCGAAAGCTGGCTGATGCCACCATTGCAAAAGCCCGAGATGGTTGGGAGGGCTGCTAACGGAAGGCTTGAACTGATGTGAAGGGCCTTCGGGCCCTTTTTTACTCAGACGACCCGCGTCACCTGCTGGGCCAGTTTCCTCTTTACGGCATAGATCCTATCCGTCGGAATTCCAGTCTTCCTGGACATCTCAACAACAGATTTTATCTTACGCTTACCGTGGGCACCGAGACTATAATCAAAGATCAATTTTTCCTCTGGGGTCATACCGAAATATAAAAATTCAAACGTCTCACTCATGCGACTGTAATAGGAGATCGGATCGGAGAAACCACGCTCCTCGCTCTCGGCCAGGGACAGCGCCCCACGGGAAAGCGCCGTGTCCATCATCGTCACCTGCTGCTCACTCCAACCCAGGTGATCCGCCATCTCGTCGTGGGTGGGCTCACGATCCTTCCTCGCCTCAAGCAGGGACTTGGCGTTCTGGAACCGCCGAATCTCGAGGGCGCGGTGCTCCGGGACACGAGCCACGTTCTTGTGCGTGGTCACGTACCTGTAGAGGCCGCGCATCTGAGTCTCCATGAACGTCTTGAAAAGAACGCCGGCGTTGGGGTCGTACTTGTCTGCCGCCAACAGGAGGAGCTTCATGGCCTCGCCCTGGATAGCCGCGACGGGGACCGGCGCCCTGGTCCAACGACGAATGAGCTTCTCGATGTTGGGGCGGTACTTCCTCAGAAGCTCATTGCGAGCCACAAAGTCGCCCCGCTTCGCTCTGAGAATCAACTGAAGATCAGGTTCAACGGCCATCGAATCCCCTCGACCCAAAATGCTTCCGCGAATATCGTTCCACCAATAGCTGACGGTACTCCCTGGTGAGCGCCGGGTCTCGCGCCGTCTCTTTCAGTTGCGCGATCGCTGGATCCGAAGTCGAGCCTTCCTTGGGGAAGAGCTCCCACTCATCTACGATCATGCTGAAGATCGTGTTGTCGAACTTATAGCCCTGGATATCTCCCGATGATTTCCCTTGCCGAGAGTCTGCGTCCGGAATCATCTTGTAGAAGAGTGTGGGCGACGGCATCGACGAGCTGCACGTCGCGAGCTTGAGACCGTTCTGCGATAGAAAGGTCGCCATGGTGGTGATGTCCCTGTGCTGAACACGGCGCGACATCCACCAGTGCGGCCCCGGCGACATCTCGTCCTCTTCGCTCAACCGCTCCCACACGGCCTTCTCCCCAACGGCCCGGGCCGACTGAATCACGCCTTCGTGCGAGAGAAACGGGTAGAGCTTGTCGAGTGTCTGGAGGAAGCGGACGTACTCCCGGTACACCTCCTCCTCGCTGAGCTCTCCGGACGACGGGTTCGCCGTCTCGCCGAACACGGAGTAGAACGGCTGACACCCGAGAAGACTCTGGTAGATGGCGTCGATAGTGTCGAGTCTGAGAAACGCCTGGTTGAACCATGACGGCGGAGTGAAAAATCCCGTGAGACGGGCGATCTCCTGTCGTGTAGTCGGGTCGCTGTAGCTCGTGTCCTTCGCTGTCTTCGCTGCAACCGTCCGGAGAGGATCGATGTCCGGAGGCAGTCCCTCGGCCTCGGACTTCTCAAGCTGCTCGATCTGAAAACGGACGTAGTCCTGAATATCATCCATCAGACGCTTTGCCTGATAAAGGATGTCAGCAGAATTGTTCGGGTTTCTGTAGAACCCCGTCTCGGCGTGCCCCTGAGGGAACATCGGTAAGTGACTGTCAGAGTACTCTTTGAAAACGTTAAACTGACTAGGGTCAAGGGGTCGATCCGTAGGACTGAACGAGATACTTGCTAGATTTATGCCACCTGCTACGTAGGACGGCAGATTCGGTCTCGCCTCTACGTACCTCTGCGCGACCTCCAGATGGTCAGAATAAATGGACTTGGCTGCCAGTAAGCCAAACTTATTGAGAACGCTAACGCCCTCCCCGAACGGCGCACCGAGACTGGCCGAGTACCGAGCAACATGCCGCTGATCGCGCTGACGGTGAAAAAGACTAAGTGCGTCTCTGATCTTGCCGTAGGCTATCCCAATCTCAGACAGAATATCGATGTATGAGAGCTTTCCGTCGGCAAAGGCCTGCTTCACCTTATCTTGGCTTTTTCTCTTCGAAGCAAGTCGCTTCTGGTTCTCCCCCGCGGTCGCCTGATAGGGAAGATGCCGAACATGACTAAGAGACACAGAGGTGTTCTCTACATTAGCGGCCACATCCCAAGAGAAAGAGGCCTGTTCAATGAAACCGAGGTATGTAGAGTCGCTGTCGAAGATGGCGCAACTGAATCCCGGCACGCACCAGGTGTGCCCCTTGACAGTCACTTGAGCTGAACGCCTTGTTTTCTCCAATAGAAACCGATACATCGCTAACTCGGTCATGAAGTGCGCGTAGGCGTCCTGTAACTCGCCGTTCGTCTTCGTGTGGTTCGCCTGACGACGAGCCTCATCCCGTATGACGCTCGCTTTAGAAATTGCCGAGAAGAACTCCATGTTGTGATAGGTGTTGGAGCAAATAATCCCCTTCTCGATCTCGTTATCCGTCATGACCGAGAGAAGATTGATTCCACCCTTGTTATTCCCAATGTTGAGTGGAGAGATATACGGAGAATCGAGCTTGTACTCGGCACCCCCATCTTTAGCGCCCGAAGCCTTCAATCCATCGAAGGCGGCAACAATTCCCGAATAAAAGTCACTGGCCTGCGCTCGCTGCTGCTCACCCGGGGTGAGCTTACGAAGCAGCCAAGGCGGCGCGAAATACGCGACTGGCCCATCCGCGTAGAACGGATCCGTGACCACGAACCTCGTGGGCTCGGAATCGAATGACCTACTGTACGAGATGGAGTCGCTGTCGTCGGGGAAGAAGAAATTGCAGGGAGGGGGCATGGCGAAGTAGAGCTCAGGAAGGAACAGATAGTCGTTCCTGTAGAAGTCACGAATGAGGTTAAGAACGTTTCGTCCCTTCTGGTTCTTGAGCGTCAAGTTCTTCGGAAGCTTCACTTCTTCAGGGCCGCTCGGCTGGCCCGGAACGGACGTAACGCCGCCCTCTAGTGCATCAGAGTAAGGTACGGCCGCGTTCGGTGGCGTGTACGGTCCCGGCATGTGATACCAGGAGTAGAAGGCGTTCTTACAGAAGTGTCCCAACAGATCCAGGATCGACGAATCTGCGCTGATACGCCCCTGCATCTCCTGAAACATCTTGTTGCTGAGTGTGAGCCGCATGAATCGCTCGATTGTCAAGTCTGTCACACCGGCGATTTTGTTGATGAGCCGAGACCGAACCGTTTGCAAACGAAGCGCCCCGTTGAAGGTCGACATGAACGCAGTCATGGCCACCATGCGCTCCGCGAAATCTGGCTTGGTGGCGCTGCGAAAGAGGGTCCTCTCCGCAGAGAGAGCGTCCGACTGCCCGTCGAGAAAATTGTCAGCCAGTGCTGTCAACGAGAGGATATCGGCCATACCCTCACCGCCCTTGATCATCTCCGGAAAGGCCACCCCCCCGGTCACAAGCGGCGTGGGGAATGAATGTCCGAGTGATGACTGAAACATCTTGGATCGTTGAAAGATACGAAACTCCCCGCCGACACTAAGGGACATTTGTCTCGAGTTCGGCGCCTTGGTCTGACCTACACCGATGAGCTCCCCCTCAAAGAGAAGTCGGTAGTTTTGCAGAAGGTCGTCGGTATCACCAGAACCAGCCGTCGACTCCACGTCCACACTCTCGTCATCCGTGTCGTCGGACGATGCTGGAGGACCTGCACCATATCTGTCGAAGAACCAAACGTGGACCTTCGAGTTAGGCCGGAAATCGTGGACGAGCGCATCGGGCTCGATGTTGATGGTGCCCTGGCCGTAGTTGTTCCTCCCGAACGTGAGATTGCCCCCAAGATGCGGGATCTCTACGCCACTGACGAACACGCGCCACTTGCTGAGTAATCTTGCGTCTCTTGGCATTAGGGTTTCACCACTAAATCGTCGTTACCAAGCCAGAGCAATTCTCTGTCCGTCTGACGAAAGGCCGCATCGATCTGCTCCTCGATCTCACTGCCTATCTGAGAAGACGACTCGAACTGATTCTGAGCCAAACCGATTTTATACGCAGACTCCTTCGATATGTAAAGATTATCCGGGTCTCCCTCCATTGTCTCCTTGAACTGAAGAGCTTCCACCCAGAACCCGAACGTCACAGTGTACATCACAGGAGTGTCCGAGGCGTGAACGACAACCTTGTTCGTCATGGCGCCCCACAAACGGAACTTGTCCATGTCGAGCTCAATGATGAGGCGCTTCTTCGCAGCTTGCGAGAGTCTAAAGACGTTCTCGTAGAGGTAGTTGAACCTCGTCATCCCGTTGGCAAGCAGATCTCGTTCAGGGACTCCCGTCGTCATCGGCACATCGTAGACGAATCCCTGGAAGGAGTATTGGCGAAACTCCCGATCGAAGAAATACGATTTTCCGCTGTCATGAGAAGATGGAAAAATCTGCACACGCTCGCGATCGATCTTCGCAGTTTCCTGGAAGATGAAGTCCGTATAGAATGCGAGGGGCGTAGCCACCACGTCGTCCGGCATGTTCTGCGAGTTCAGTTTCCACACGTTGATGAGAGCCCACTTGTAACCGTCTTCGCGATCGCCGTCAGCCACGTTCATTCCGGCGAGATACTGACTCCTGGACGGCAGTCGGTTCACCACACTCGGGTCGATGTTATTAGCCACGGTCCACAGTCTCCGGGATGAGGGGCTCGAACTGGCCGGTCGCGGTGGACGCCTCAGCAATCACGTGCATGCTGAAGGCGAACTGGGCGCGGTTTGGCTGCTGGCTCGACTCCGTAAGGTTCGTGTGAAGAAGGTAGCCCCTGCGTATCTGGTCTCGATAGTAGAGCTCGACGAAGGCGTTATTCTGAACGCACTTCGACCCGCGAAGAAAACGATTGTACACATCCATCCACTGAGACTTCGCACTACCATCGATGCTGTTGTCAACGAGGTGACCGCCGTAGGAATACATCTTCGGATTCCGGCCACCACAGAACAGCTTTACCTGACCGAAGGTATACGTGGGGCCGATCTTCTCATCATCAGACTCTGTAACCTGCTGAAGAATGAAGTGGTCTGTGGCAAAGAGGACGTCACCTCCGGACGCAAGAACCGCCTGCTGCGTAAGACCGCTTTCGAAGACCCTCAAACGTCGATAGGACGCATAGCTCGAATCAACATCCAGCGCAATCTTTCGCACGACAAGGACAGCGGGATCCGTGATGGTTTCCGTCTGAGTTTCTCCCAGACGGTCTCGACGACGTAGGATCGCCATGTCACGCTCAGAGATATCCTGAAGAGCGAGACCACGACCGACAAGTCCGACACGATCCCGGTATTCCCGCAGAGCGGTCGCCAAACCGCTCTCGGCCTCGGCAACAACATCACGGACGACCTCTGCTGCCGCAAAGATACCGGAGAAAATATCGCCCCCTCTGGAGATCCGGTTCGACATGGTCTAAAGCCTTATTTCTTGGCCAACGCCGTAACCTGTTCTTCGTTGATCAAAATGTGAATCGGTAATGCTGCTGATTCGCCGTACTTCGTTTCATTGACAAGACGCTGACTCTTCTCTATCGCGGACGTAAGCGTACGGACCAGGAATGCCTGCTTCTCCGGAGCCTTCATGCCCTGGAAGAGCTCGTTCATGCGCGCGATAGGTCGATCTCCGATGAACTCTTGGAACGATTCGCCGCCAAGACGCCTCAATCCTTCTTCGGATGCAGCGTACTCCTTGAAGAACTTACTCATGTTCTCCCGACCGATGAGGCTGTGCATCTCCTTGAACCCTTTTTCGGTCCTAATCCCCTCACCGCCGAACTTTTCGATAATGCCGATGAGCGGCTCCAGACGCCTGTCTTTCCTGAGCGCCTCGAACTTTTTCTTGTCCTTTATGTCCACGTCGAGAAGTTGGCCGAGACCGCGAGACACGTCGATATCGACATCAAGACCGCCGCGACGCAAAATATCGAACACGCCAGCGCCCTGCTTCCGTGCACGAGCCCAATCGTTTCTGGCCATCCCGGCCTGCCGGATAGACTCCACGGAGAAACGGGTGCCGGCGCGCTCGAACTGCTTCACCCATCCTCGGCGCGTCTCATCGTCGATATCGTCAGAGGTTAGGTTCTTATCAGCCTCCGAAACCCACGTTCCCTTCCCACTAAGCTCCATGATACGTTCTTTGAATTCTTCGATGTTGACGTCACCCATCTTGCTCAACGCATCCCTGATCTTCATTCCGGAGATTTTCATGGCTTGCGACTGTATTTTAAATTTCCCGTCTCCCTCTTCGACAAGCTTTTGCTTCTCGAGGTCGAATTTCTCGTAGATGTCTGTTCTAAACCCAATGACTCGACCGGTCTCGTCGGTGACGATCCCGTGCAAGAGATCTGCTGACTCCTTCATCTTCCACCGAGACATATCACCGAAAACAGCTTTATTGACTTCTGCGTTAGTAGCACCCTTTTTCGCGAGAGTCCGCGCCCAACTTCTCGCCCTATGTATTCCTTGCTTCAGATTACGCTTGAGGGCCCGTCCCACAGTAGGGCCCCCAGTGACTATCTCGTCGTACAAATTATTCGCTCGTTCATCGGCCATCACCTCCCGAACAAGACGCGATTTACCGGCGGCACCCCCCGTGGACCATCGACGCATCAGGTCAGTATCCTGATGAATGGTGCTCATGACGCCGCCCATCGCAGCGGCCGACTCCCCAGTCTCAGTCATAATTCCCATGAGACTGGAGGCCATCTCCCGAATCTCTTCAGGTTTCGCAGTAGGCCCGACCGAACCTTCGACGTCGCTGTAGAGCCGGTCACGCAACTCCGTCGTGATCATCTCACGCTGTACTTCCAACTCCTCGTAGCGCACCCTCGCCTGACCAAGACCTTTAGGAGTACGAATGTCGTACCCCATTTGTCCTCCGAAGCTCCTGATCTGCTGTGCCCTGAGTTGTTCTTGGTTCTGCGAGACGAACACGCCCCCCATCTGCTGAGCTTTCTGGAACGCAATCGCAGGAGCCTGCATCGTCACACGACGAACCGCAGCTGGATCAAGTTGAGCCTGAAGCAACGCAAACGGGTTCCTCGCCATGGTGGCACCCAACGCAGCTTGTGTCTGCATAAGGCTAGCGCCACCCATCATCGCAGCATAGGCGTCAGGATTCTGTCCAGCCAACACTAGAGACTGATTGAAGTTGCCTCCTTGCACGAGACCAGCTTGCTGTTGGATTCGTGCGGCAACCATTCTGGCCATGGCTTCAGGATCTAGGCCGCCCCCCTCGCGCAAAAGTGTGTCGGCCGAGATAACGCCGGAACGCCGCAGTTCAGACACACGATTCGCCTGCTCCATGGCCTGCGTCCCGAAGTCCGCCCCTCCGAGGTACATCTGCCGCCCCATCTGGGTGAACTGCATCCTCATGCCGGCGACCTGCTTCTGGCTGAAAGGACCCTGTCCGGACAGGCGCCTGTTCTCTTGCTGAAAGTCCTTCAGGCCCTCGCCTGTGATCCGCATAACCCCCTTGAGACGACCGAAGAATTCTTGAAGCTCCTTCTCAGACATCTGCATCTCGCGAGCCATCCCGGCCGCTTGCTCTCGTATGTCGGAGATCTCCCGGCCCAGGCCCGCCATACCGCCCCGACCCCCAGCGTGCGCCTGCTGGATCCTCGTGACGTCGACGGCGCCGGCAGACATCCGAGTCAACATATTCATCTGCTCGGAACCGTACCCGAACTGAGACTGGAGCTCACCTCCACGTTGTTGAATGACGTTCATGGCGGCACGACCTGGCCCCGCCTGGAAGAAGTCCCGGGCGACACCCTTCCCAGAAACAGCCGAGAAAGGACTCCCACGGACGACACCAAGCCGGTTCTGGAGAGTCCTCTCGGTCTCCATTTCGGTCAACCAAGATGCCTCAAGGCCTGTCCTTCGCATAGCGTAGGAACTCAACCCCAACGTGGCGCCGTGAGCGATCGAGTGTAGGGCACCGCGCCCCGTCTGAGTCCAACGACGACCGAGCTCCTCCTGTGCCATCTCACGACGTACACCGCGCTCCATACCGAAGGACATGCCGGCGTGCGGGAAGAGGCTCGTCGGCGCATACGCAGTAGCCAGCATTCCGGAAAGACTCATCGGAGGGGCGCCCCCGCCCTGGTAACGAGCCCCCTCGATGATATCGCCCATCTGGCGGGCCCCCGGCGTGACGAAGGCAGCAGCCGCCGCCGGCACATTGGCGATACCCCCCATGCCCGCTGACACAGATTGACCCACACTCGTAGAGAAACCACCGGCGAACGCCCCGGCCCTACCGGCAGCGTAAGACATGATTCCGGGCTGCGCCCCGCCGACACCGCCCGTAAACGCGGCAGCGGGCTGTGATAGCTGTTGAGCGGCCTGGGCCCGCGTCTGCTGGATGAACAGATCAGCCTGACTCATGGCCCTCTGCGGCTGAGCATCGGGAGGCATATATCCTGGTATTGGGAGCATCTATCAACCAAAATATGATCGAGTGTACGCGCGCATTCTCGCCATCCTGCGAGCGATGATTGGGTCCAATTCGCCGTACGCTCGAGGATCCGAAACGGTAAGATGCAGGAGCGTGGGCGGCTGCTCCGGGAGATTCAGTAGATCAGCCA
>SDBT01002249.1_pt1 | contig 34391 bp, 47 predicted proteins | sample 2277101 | NCBI WGS metagenome assembly SDBT01 (sample SAMN10404973, study PRJNA504765) | marine sediment metagenome | isolation source: marine sediment core GS10_PC15, 103 cmbsf | place: Arctic Ocean: Southern Knipovich Ridge | collected 2010
ACATGTCGAATGATTGGACATGGGGCCAAAACCTAGATGATTTCCCATCAGTAGATATTGAGCCCTGGAGGTTCTATGCTGATCCAACAGACGAGGAGGGGTCAGAGCCGGTGCATGCTAGGATAGGCATGAAGGCCGACAGAATTCTAGCTGAGCTAGTAATGCAATGCATGGCAAGAGGTATGCCATTCAAGACAAAATCAGATCTAATCCGAGTGGCGATCTATAAGTTCATGGAGGAACTAAAAGAGTATCTAAACATCCAAGATCATGACATTCAGATGTACATGCTCGTGCAAAGGCAGAGCATGCGGCTGGCACAAGAAGCTGAGAGTTTATCAAGTGCGAAGGTATCAGTAAAGAAACTAGCTACTGGGCTTAGTCGATTAGTAGCCAGTGATCAGCGCGAGTACCAAGAGGCAAAGAATATGATAGCTGATTTCCTATCACCTATCATGGCACTCGCTGGCGGGCAAGAAGTCCTAATGCGAGTATGGTTGAAAGAAATATTTAGCAATCGGAGCTTTCGAGTTTCGCTAGCCGTAGTACGCAAGCAAGAGATCCATACAGGTGGAGTGATAGACAATGCCGAGCGTGCCTACCTCAGAATTACAGAACACTATCCCAAGCCCGCACAGTTTGAACCTGAACTATGACGACTGGCGGGATGCACAGATCGATGCGATCAACTGGATCGAGCAAGAGGGCTGGCTGCAATCTCAGTCGGATGGTGTAACGAAGCCTGATCACGGGAGCATGTTTGCGAATCGTAAGATCAAGGTTCTCGAAGCACCTACAGGATCAGGGAAGACAGGCATTGTGCTTGGGTTGGCAGCGTTGCATCCTGAACTTCGGTTTCTTGTTATGACAGCGACTAAGTTGGAGCAGGAACAGTTCGAAGCTAACATGACATCCAGTAGTAATGCAGTCAGCATCAGGGGTAGGCCGAACTTCCACTGTATTCTGAAGCATCCTGAAGTAACCAGTGAGGATACCTGTGAGGATCCAGACTGTAATCTGATCCATGTCGATATGGCACCCTGCTCGAATGGGTACAAGTGCGACATCAAACAGGACTGTGGGTACTTCATACAGATCGGTGATGGTAGAAGGGCGCAGTCGGTGATTACCAACTACGCGATGGGATTGAGCATGTTGAACTATGCACCCAGCGCACTAGGGAACTTCGATGTCATCGTATGTGATGAAGCACATGTGCTCGACAGCCAACTAGAAAATTTTATTAAGGTCGAACTCTATCGTAATCGGTTCTATCAGATCTTCGATAGAGATCTACCTAACTTCGAAGAGGTAGGGCAGTGGGTGAGTTGGATACGAAGCAACTGGAACTTCTTGCTGGATGCAGGTAACCGGTTCGAAGGGCTTACGTCTCTTGAGATGAGCAGGGCTGAATCTCGTGATAAGCAAACGTTCGACAGTTATATGGATGGGCTAGGGGAGATCTGTCAGAAGGGTGGCGAGTGGGTTGTGGAGAGCACCAGTAATAAGGTAGAGTTCATGCCTATCTGGGTTAACGAGGATTCACAAGAGGTACTGTTCAACCATGCGAAAAGGTTCATTCTTATGAGTGGAACGATACCATCGAGTAAACAGTTAGCTAAGAAGATAGGTATTCGTCAGATCGAGATGGAGTTCGAACGGTTGCCTTGGACGTTTCCGGTAGAGAATCGGTTGATCTGGGTTAACCCGATTCTACCTATTACTAAGGTATCATTGCAAGTCGATATGAGCTACAAGCACAAGCAGGGTAATCTTCCTAATTTGGTTGAAGCAGTTGACTTCTTCCTTGATAATAATAAGGATAAGAAGATCCTCGTACATACCGTGAGCTACGATACAGCTAAGTACATAGTAGAGAATTCCTACAACTCAGATACGTTCTTCACGCATACGAGCAAGGATCGTGCGATCGTGCTTGAGGATTTCAAGCATGCTACGGCTCCTGCTGTCCTGATCAGTCCATCGATGGATAAAGCAGTAGACCTTCCAGGTGAGGAATGCGAATTGATCATCATTTGCAAGGTACCCTACCCCTATCTGGGCTCTAAGGTGATGAAGTCACGAGCTAGGCAGAGCCAAGCGTACTACATGTGCGAGACGCTGATGTCCCTTATCCAGATGGCGGGAAGGGGAGTTCGAACTGAGGAGGATGTATGTCATACGATAGTTCTTGACAGCCAGATACATGGGTTTTTGAAGAAAGCTAGGAGGTTAATACCCGAAGGGATTCAGGAAGCAATCAGGAGGTAACATGGAAAGGCTGAATCGAATAATATCTGTCAATGTAGAGGTAGAGGATGATTCTCAGCTACAGTCTGCCAGAGACTTGATAGTAAAGACGTTAAGAGAAACAACCTATGTCAAAGTACTTGGTTCTCTAGCAGGCAGCAAGCAAATAAATCATGAGGAGGAAAATGATAAGCCAACGCAAGAACGAAGTGTGTAGAACACCAGCGGAAGAAGCAGTCAAAAGAAAGGAAAGACATTGGCACAAGCAAAAGAATGGAATTGGGGACAGAAGCTAGAAGACTTCCCTTCAGGGCTCTGGGATGACTTCGACGGTAGCGTCGAGATCTTAGAGTACGAGAAGGGAGACTATAACACACAGATCCACGGGATCGTCTGCCCTGAACAGTACGAGTTCGAGGCCAGAGAGCTTGACGAGCCAGAAGAAGGAAGCACGGATGGTTTAGCTCAATTCTTCTGGAGTTTAGGTGGTGATACCGAGACGTTCGATGTCTCCCAAGATGGGATGGACATCACAGGGCCTGCACCTACAAAGCAGACCAGAGGGGCTAAGGGCATGGTTCTCTTGGTAGCCAACTCAGGTATCAAGATGACATCCAAGCGGCTGGATGCATTCAATGACGCCGATAACCCCGCAGGTTGCCATTGGGTACTCGTGAATGAAACCACCACCAACCCTGAGACGAAGGAGCGGACTACTCGACCTATCCTGTACCCTAGCGGTAGCAAGGTAGGGTCTGCCAATTACGGTAAGGCCAAGCCTGCACGCGGGAGGGGGGGAAGAAGAGGTCGAGCAGGTGCGTCGGATGCAGAGATCGAAGAGGCGGCTGCACCAGAGGAAGAGCCTAAGTCCAGGCGAAGAGGACGTGCAGCGAGTACGGATACAACCGAAGATGCTCCAGCCACTAGCCCAAATGGCGATGCAACACCAAGAAGGCGTCGAGCAGCAGCTAGTGCAGAGGAAGTACCTCCAGCCGATGAGCCAGCAGAAAGCAATGGGGATGAAGGACAAGAGGCGGCGATTGCACTGCTTGCTCAGGCTGTTGGTAGCAAGGGTGAGGATGGTCTAACGCGGAGGGGGGTTAACACTGCGCTGATGGCCTTAGAAGAAGAGGCTGGTGCAGATCTGGTGAAGGAGGCTGTGAAGCGTGCGACGATCACTGCCGCCCTTGAGTCCGGTGCAATCATCGAGGAGGATGGGAAGCTGTACCTCCCCGAAGAGGAAGCACCTGAGTAAGGATAGCTAGGACTGCCATAGCCTAAGCGAATAAGCTAGGAGCTAGGATCTCTGATGGCGTTAAGGCAGTTCGGTTATGAACAGTAGTTCAGGGCAGTAAGGGAATAAGGAAGAGAACATTCGGCTGTTTGGTGACACAACCAACTGCCCTGAACTATAGGAGGCTAGAGATATGAGGATGACAAGGAAGATGGTGTTGTGCCAAGAGAAGAATTCAATCGATCTTGCACGCGACCTTCCTGCTCTACTGAATGAGAAGGGATTGAGTCGAACAGCAGAGCAGCTTGGGATCAGCAAGGCAACGCTGGGGTACTGGCTGTTGAAGCTAGGGATTGAGATTCGTAGGATCGCTGTAAGTGCAGGCGATAGAGTGGAGGTTACAAGAGATGGATAAAGCATTCCTGACTGAAGCAGAACGATCAGCAACAGGGGGTACAGTAAAGGCGAAGTACGGTTTCATCATCATCCCTGGAACCGATCTAGTCCCATCAACGGCGGAACTTATCCCAGAACGGGGGGAGTACCCTATTCATAAGTGCTGGCATGAGTTCGACAGTCTAGAGCATAATCTAAAGATCATAGAGCGAATCAATCGCAACTTCCTGAGACAGTTTGGTAACCTACCAGAGCTTGAGTTCACACCGAATGCTACATTACCACTATCAGGAGGTACGTATTCTACTCCGGCGATCAGGTTCCGGTACATGGAGTTCAAGGATTGAGAGCTTGGCTTGACCACGAAGAGCTAGTACGCTGGGAAGAGAAGCTTGTAAACCAGTTCGAAGAGGAAGCTCGCACTGGTTTACACGTATCAGATCTGATTGTGTGCATGAGACAGTCAGTTCTAATGCGTGAGTACTTCCCGAATTGGGATATCAAAACACTATATATGTTCACACTCGGTAGAGCGTTTGAGAAGGTTATATTCAGTATGCTCTTGCCAGAGTCTACACAAGAGTACGAGGTGAAGCAATCAATCGAAGGTGTTGATCTACCACTTGAAGGTCATATCGACTTCGGTACTGACGAGCTTGACTACGAGTGCAAGACTACATGGAGCAAGATGCCGATTACCGATGAAGAGGTTGAGGAGTTATTCAGTAAGAACTGGTACTGGGAAGAACAGGCTGGTATGTATGCAGTGATGCGGAGGCGGAAAGCTTGCCGATTCGCAGTGCTTCATATTCCTACCTTCCCTAACCCTACGCTTCAGATCTATATGGTTGAGTGGACGACGCAGGAGTTAGCGGAGATCTGGAGGTCTGCTACCATGCGTGCTCAGTACATGCAGGATCAAGCGAAGGCTGGGAAGTTGCCAGCTAGGACGGCTCATAAGTGGGCTTGCGAGAGATGTCCAGTAGAAAACGTGTGTCCGAAGGATTAACAGGGGGGGATGAATGCAGACGATATGCCAGAACTGCTTAGGGTACGAACCGAATGCCTACAGTAAAGTGTGTGATGGAGCACTCAAGGTAGTCCCAGACGATGCCGAATGCTCGATCGGTACTGCACCTGAGTGTGTACAGAGGCATTCTCCAGAGCATTCGAATGAACATTCGTCTCTGAAGCAGTTCAAGACTGAGGTAGACGGCGAGACTATCATTAAGGATAGCAAAGGGAACATTGTTCAGCAGTTCCGACACCCTGATTACGGCATGCAACAAGTAATGGAGGATATGTAATGGAGATATCTGACGTAGTACGTGAGCTTGGCGAGTGGGCGCATACGAACTTCAAGGACGCTAACCCTTGGGAGCCGTTGATTGGGATGGCTGAGGAGATAGGAGAGTTAGCAGTCGCTCTTCGGGCTGTCAATGCACAAGAGGATGTGATCGATGCTATGGGGGATATTTTGATCTATTCCATCGACTTTGCTAGACGGGATGAGATTGACTGGATTGAGCTTCAGGAGAAGGCTACCACGTCTCTGTACTTCACGAGTCGAGGGAGTGAAGTAGTTAACAAGCTATCTACCCCACACGGTCTTTTAGCGTACCTTAACCATCACTTTGGACAATTATGCCATCATTACCTAAAGCGACATCAGGGGATTCGGAAGAATGAAGATCATCCTGAAGGTATCAAGACTAACTTAATGCTCGTGATCAGAGACATCGAGTTGTACTGCGTGATGAATCCAATGTTCCACCATATAGAAGTAGATCCAGAGTTCCAATGGGATCTGAAGAACATCCTCTTCACAACCGCAGGTATCGTCCTGAAGAGAGACTGGACATCTGAACAGCTAGGAGGTGATCCTTACGAAGGTATGAGCATGGCCGAGATCAACTCGAACCCTGGCCCAGATGAATGCAACTGCGATCCTTTACCTGAACCACCATCGGATACCTATCCACAACACGGGTTAGATGGATCCGAAGAATGCGATGAAGATGGTAATCCAATTGAGGTGGGATCGGATGGCTAAGACGAAAGCAGCAGATCTACAGGATCAGATCATTCCACTTGATGAATTCTTGAAGTCACGTTTCAGAATTTTCATGAACTTCTGGGCTAAGACAGGTATAGGCAAGACATACTTGCCACTCGGCTGGCCGAAACCGATCTTCCTTATGAACTTCGAACCTGAAGGCCCAGTAGCAGCACTCAAGAATGCTATCGCGAATGGACTCATTGAGGATCTACAGAACGATGTATTCTTGATAGAGCCGACACGATACGCTCTAGGGGATAACGATCCACTTGTTCGTACTATAGAGGAAGAATGGGTAATCTACGAGTACATGAAAGATGTTCTCCAACAAGTGATTAAAGATCAAGGAAAGAACAGTGAGGGTACTATCTTCATCGATACAGGTACTACACTCAATGCAACCGTTCGGGAGTGTGAGATGGAAGAGATCACCGAGCGAAGATTGAAGCAAAAGCAACCACTCTACCGATATGACTTCGGTGTAGGTAACCGAGCTATGAAGCATATCGTTGATGCCATAATGAATCGGTCGAGTATGAACCTCGTGGTGAGTAACCATGCCAGTGAGGTTTATAACTCTAAGGGTGACCCTACGGGTAGGTTCCAGTACTCCGGTAGCAGTCAGCTTCCTAACTGGAGTCATTTGCATGCTCAGTTGGTGTATGACCAGTTCGATGAGGATGAAGATGGGAATGAGATTGCAGAGGATGATCCTGGGAACTGGAGCTTGAAGATCGAGAAGAGTCGGTTGAATATTAAGCTGCGAGGGAAGACTATCGTGGAACCAAGCTATGATAGGATTGTTGCAAGCTTGACAGGAGGATAGGATGCAGCACCAAGTACAGATAACCGGAGAGCAAGTCATTATGCTCAGTCTGCAATAAGCCCATAGATGGACATCAGTTTCCTGTACATGATGCTTGCAAGACGGAGACGGGAGAGTACGTAAGTTGAGGATGAATGATGAATTGTATATTTCGAGATAAGGGCGACCACGCAGCGGACTTCGTTTTTATGGGGGTGTCGTTATGCTCTGTTCATTGTGAAAAGCTTTGGGCGGTTGAACCAAATTACCCTTCGGGTAGTCTTAGAAACGTCAAGGACATGATTAACGAAGTACGCGGGGAAGAACGGTGATAGTCTTTGATACCAATGAAGCCAACAAGCGTGACTACTGGGGTAACAAGGTACTCGACAAGCTACTCGATAGGATCGAGGATGCTGGCGTACCGATAGATGAACAGCCTATGGACACAGGTGATGCATGGTACCTCGGCAGAGGCGAGGATGGCAAGCTCGATGTCTCGATCGGGTATGAGTTCAAGATCTTCCCGGATGACTTCTTCGCCAGCATGCGAGATGGTAGGATTATGACACAGCTACCTCGCATGGTTAGTAAAGAGTATGGATTTGATATCCCCGTGCTTGTACTGATCGGAGATGACTTTCAAGTCAACTTCACGAATGGTCTAGCTAAGGAGAAGAAGAAGCAGAAATGGGTAGACAGCCCGTACAGCTTTCATTACATCAGTAGTATCTTGTCTAGGTTCCGCGCGGCTGGTGGTAGAATCGAGAAGGTTCGTGATCTAGACCACCTAGCTAGCTATCTAATAAGCTCGTATCAGTTCTGGAGGAAGGATGAGCACAGTCCGGAGGTGTTTGTTCGAAAGAGGCATTCGTTCATGGACTGGCGTCAGCTTGATAATCCGCTTGCGGAGTTTTATGAACGGATCAGCGAGAGGAAGCATGGTAAGAATAGTGGGATCGGTATCAAGCGTGCGTTAGCGTTAACGGAAGCATTTCCGAATCCTTTGAATCTAATGATCGCACCTGTAGGAATCTTGCAAGAGATTGATGTTGATGGTAGGAAGTTCGGGCCGGTGAATGCTCGGAAGGTGTATCGGTTCTTGCATGAGGATCATGGGACTGGTGAAGATGGTAAAGTGATTAAGGTTAGGACATGACAGAGCGACTTACGTATGAGGAGTTGGAGACGGAACTGGCTGACTGTAAGGGCGTACTATTCGAGGAAGGCGTTACCGCAGCCGAGATTCGTGCAGAGAAGGCCGAGAAGAAGCTGGATGAGGCGAGGGTGAATTACACTACTGTGTTCATGGAAAAGCAGAAGTGCATGAGAGATTACAACAGTCTCTACGATCAATACATTGGTCTTATTACTACGAATAAAGCCGCCCTGGAGCAGGTACAGACACTGACGGGGGCGCTGATTCAGATAAGGGCTCAGTATAAAACGGAGTTACAAATGCATTACGGGGACAACATCGACCTCACCAATAACATTGGACTCAATCTTGCAGAAGACGCCCTTGCCACCACTCCATCAGGAGAGTGGGCATCCATGTTTGATGGGCTGGCCGATACCCTAGCGCATCCTGAACTAGAGGGAGAACGTATGCGTCAAGCACAACAGTTTATCAATAATCTCGGCGGTATAGGAGATATCCCCCAGCAGCCCGCCACAGAGACGGTGTGCACGTGTCAGCAACTTATTAGCTCAGGAGTAGATACAGTAGATAAAATGAGAGAGCTATGTAATCCCTGCTTCTACACAGAAACCTACATTGACCGAAAGATACATGGTGCAAAACGTCACCACTCCCCAGATTGCACTACTTTGGGCTGCGTAGACGGAAAGATTCAGATAGAGGAGAGTACTGATGGTTAAGGTTCTAAACAAGCGAACAGATCATATTCCGTCGGATGCTGTTTACGTTGGGCGTCCTTCCAAATGGGGCAACCCTTACCAGATTGGCCGTCACGGAACAAGAGAAGAGGTTATTGAAAAGTATCGCCTCTCGATCGGGGATGCCTTCAGATCGCCTAGTGAATTAAAAGGTAAGGATTTAGTCTGCTGGTGTGCTCCTCTACCGTGCCATGCCGATGTCCTCTTAGAACTAGCCAATAAGGAGGCGCCCAGTGACTAAGTTCTTGAATCAGATCACCCTCTGGATGCTGTACGGCTGGCCCTGGGATAAATGGGCGTTCAATATTAATCAGATGTTCACCAAGAGACGACGCCAACGAGAAAAGTATGAGGGGGTGACGGGGTGACCGATAAGCAAGCAGATACAAAGAAACCTTGCTCTCACTCATGGCAACTACATGAGGACTATTCGGCTAATGGGCCTAGCAAAATTATTGTTATCTGTGAGTTCTGCGGGAGTAGAAAATGACCACTGAGATAGTCATAGGCTTAGTTCTTGGTGGAATTATGATGGGGTTTCCTATTGGGATGTTTGCCATGTTCTTGCTTGTAATATGGAAATATACTGGGAGGGCAAACCATGACAACCGAACCTGACCTCACAGCCCTCGCGCTTGCCCTTGCGTCGGCGAAGAAACCTTGCCATATTTGCTTGGGGACTGGCGTCCTTAAATTTAGTTACCCTGACCCCGAAGTACGAGACTACTCTTGTATCATTTGCAAAGAGACTCCCGGCGAAGTCTACGTGCTCGGCCCAGAGGTACGGGTGGAGTGCCCTGCTTGTCTTGGCTACGGGAAAGTTAATTCAAATTGGCCGTCAAATGTATGCTCTGAAAGCACCAGACACTGGCCTTGTACGACGTGTGATACTCGTGGCTGGAACCCCCTGGATCCTCGCTACGGCTGGGACTGGATGATGGCACTGGCTGAGTATATGGTTTCTGTCTCGAATGTGATTAACTATAAGAGGACATATTGGGAAGGTGCAATAGGTGAGCCGCAACCCACAGATTCCGACACACCTTGGGATGCCTTCTTCCAAGCTGCCATGAAAGCCCTGTCCCTCCCCACTGAGACACAGGAGCAGTTAGACGAGACGATCGTATGAAACCTACCGCGGTTGAGTTCCTAGACCGCGAGATTCTATCTTGCAGTCGATGTACCGATGTTGAAGTCACGTACACACGTACTGGCAAGCGTAAAGAGAAGCGGCTGTTCAAATACCGTGAGGGTGCTGTGCCAGTTACGGTATCAAGCTCCTCACCTGTACCTGGATCTGGCAATCCTAACGCACGCGTGTTGTGTCTAGGTGAAGCACCTGGAAAGGATGAAGATGACGCAGGAGAAGGATTCATCGGCAAGAGCGGTAAGTACCTCCGACAACGACTTCTACCGATGGCTGGAATCCGCACCGCTGATTGTAGATTCGCAAACGTTATACGTTGTCACCCTATTGAGAACCGCGATCCTTACGCGGGCGAGATTGCCGCTTGTTCAAAGTGGTTGGATCTCGAAATCGAGCTTGTCAATCCAGAGGTAATCCTATGCATCGGTAGGTTTGCTACTCAAGCGATGTTGCCAGGGGTCAAGCTGAAAGAGTCTCATGGTCAAGTATTCGAGAAGGATGGACGGTACATTATACCGCTGTACCATGCAGCAGCAGTCGATCGTGCTGTACCTCGGAAGGTACTCGAAAAGGACTATAGGAACATACCTAAGCGATTGAATGAGTTGAAGCGTGGCGATCAGACCGAAAGGGAATTCGTGCTTGTTCAGGATGAAGCGACGTATCAGGAGTTGATCAGTACACTCAGGGATTCTACAGCGTTCGGGTTTGACATCGAGACTAACGAGTCGGAATGGGCTAGGCAAGTGAAGAAGGGGCCTGACCCTATTACGAACGAGCTTGCCGGTATGTCTTTCAGCTTCGGGAACGAGAATGTAGGGTATACAGTCTACTACCTTCCGACTTGCGACTACGTGGATGGCATCGTACGAGAGCAGGACTTAGGTGGCTTCTTCAGTTGGGATGAGCTTATTAGTGACTTCTTCGCTGAGACATCTGATACGTTCTTGAATTCGAAGGTGTACATCCACAACGCTAAGTTCGAGATGTCTAGTCTATCGAAGTACCATGTCGTAATCGGCAATCCCTACTGTACGTACCTCGCAGCCTACAGCATGTCAGAAGAGACGCTAGGGTTGAAGGAGATCACCAAACGGAGGTATGGGGTAAAGCAGACGGCCTTTGCTGATCTTATAGATCTAAAGACTCAGCAGACGAAGGATGCAAAGCTTACGGAGCTATGGCCGTACGGTTGTGCAGATGCGTACTGGTGTCATCGGTATGGTCTATGGGCTGAACAAGAGATGGCTGATGACCAACGCCGAGTGTTCTTCCGGATCGCTAGTAACCTCCTACCCTGGGTAGTACGGACTGAGCTTGAGGGTATGGAGATTGACGAGGATCGACGATTGGAACTCGTACCAATCTTTGAGGATAAGCTAGAGGAGCTAGGGCAGGAGATCCTAGACCTTGCGGGTATCGACTTCAATCTGAACGCACCTCAGCAGAAGTCTAACGTACTATACGATCATCTAGGAATCGAACCTCCTACACGACCTACTAAGGATGGTGGCACGGCTCCGATCATGACTGATTCGGGCGCGTTCATTACTACCAATAAGGATCATCTGAAGCCTATCGCATATCGTCATCCGATCATATCCAAGATGCTTGAGCATGCGAGTTTGTCTACGGTTAATAACACGTTCGTGACTGGTATGCCAAAGCACATTCATCCTGATACGTATAGGATACATCCAAGCATTAACCAAGCCATGACTGATACGAGTAGGTTCAGTTATAGCGCACCTAACTGCCAGAACATCCCTGTACGGACTCATAAGGAATTGCGTGAGTTATGGGCTGCCGAAATGGTCGGTTGGGTCATCTGGGCGATCGACCAGTCGCAGATTGAATTAAGATGGGCAGCACATCTAAGTCAGGATCCCTGGATGCTAGAGGTCTTGAGAGATCTATCAAGGAGCATTCATCGAGAGACATGCCAGGAGATCTACCAGATAGATGAAGACGACCCTGCATGGGACAACCAGTACAAGAACTCCAAGAACGGTAATTTTGCTAGGTTGTACGGTGCTGAGAAATGGAAGCTCAGTGAGACGCTAGAGATCTCAGTCGAGGAAGCAACCTACTTTCTCAGTATGCATAGGAAGCTGATGCCTGGGTTTGATGAACATGTAGCGCGGACGATTAAGGCTGTACGGAATCAAGGGTACACGGAGACAGCCTTTGGGTACCGACGATACTTGCCTGCTATGACCAGCAAGAACCGGACTATGCGATCGAGCGATGAACGAAAGGCTGTTAACACTCCGATACAGGGCTCGGCTGCTAACCATATGTGGATTGCCATACAGCAGGCGTATGACTTTTTGCAGGATGGTGAGTACGAAAGCAGGATACTGTTTAACGTTCATGACGAACTGGTAGGCACAAGCCCTGCTGAAGAGATGGAAGAGGTTACACAGGGGATTGCAGATCTGATGACCAATTGCGTGCAGATCGATGTACCTACGCCGGTGGAGATCGAGGTCGGCAGGAATTGGGGCGAGGTCGTGCCGATAGCTGAGTGGATAGAGCAAGAAGCGGCTGTTGTGTAGAGGGTTGATATGGGGAAGAGGTCAAGGTGAGGGTAGGGCGGTTGGGTGTTTTGGAGCTAATCAGTAGGACAGCTTGCTTTTTGTATACAAACAGGTGTATAATACAGGGGAGGTAAAAGAGATGACTATGTGGACTATGGGCAAGAACGAGTTACGAGAGTACTACCCTGAACTAGCGAAGGAATCAGAAGAACGTCCTGAACCTCCTACTGAATGGTGGTTGATATCAAAAGGGGACGCAGCTATGATCTCGTCATGCTTACGGACGATGATCGAGAAGGATCCGAAAGGTAGCACGGCGCTGAAGCATGCTATGCATACTCTGGATTCAGGGCTGCGTAAGACGGATGAAGTTCCAGGAGATTACGTAGAAGAGTACCCAACGTTTTCTAAAGCTACTGATGCAGCCCGTGTACTTGCGGGTAAAGATGGGCACGTTCGTCGTATCTGCGCCTACGGGTTACACGGCCCATACATAATTCGACTATCGGAACTTCCTACAGTACGTGGTAGCGTACATGCAACAGATTGCTTCTGTGACAGTTGTGTTCGATTCAAGATGAAGAAGAAAGAGAGAACGGAGAGAGGAACCTGATGAAGTGCAAGTGCGGATCCGACATGCGAGTACAGACGCAAGGTGTCTGGTTCTGCATACGTGGAGATTACTTCGCCGTAGAAGTGCTCGCCTCCAAGGATCCAGATGCTCCTACAGTACAGTGGTACAAGAAAGAGGGAGAGCTTGAACATTCGAATACACCTACACCACACCGACCTATTACGAAGAATGTGGAGTTCAGCATCCGTCATCGTCATTCGATACCCGACTAGAGAATCGAGCATGTCTGGCGCCCGCATGCCTTGGCGGTTCGGATACGCATGGTACCGGATCGCTATGGATCAAGAGGTCTGGATGATCATACCTCTTAACTACATCGTGAGTTGGGCACGTAGGGTCTTCTACATCTTACGTGCTGGAGCGGGGCCTACGGAGATAGATCAAGCGTACAGTGATGGGTACGCACGAGGTTGCAAGGATACTGGCGATAACTACACACGGCATGCTATGAGCGCTGCTGAGCGTGCATGGGATGACACTATGCGGTTCAGAGCGGGAGAAGAGTTCTAATGAATCTATTAATCGCTAGGTTTTACTTTAGAGTACGTAGTCGAATGGATCCTACTTACCCCGTACGACGTGCAATTTCTCGTATGAGTACTCTTTCGTTGGCGTTGAGTACTCTCGCGTTGGCATTCGATAGTGCAACCCAGAGTGCAAGGAACTTCGGCAAAGCTTGGGAAGATCAAATATTAAAGAAGGAGTCGAAATGACACAGGCAAAGACCACACGAACCGGAAGGCTACCAGCAGATGCACGAAGGCGTGCACCAAAGGTTGAAGTCCGACCCCGATCTGAGGAACCAGTCTACCTTGACCTTGACGTTCTTCGAGAGCGTGAGGATCCCAGGTACTTCGAGTTCGAAGCTGTCATGACCGTCAGGCATGAAGCTAAGGCTCTTGAGAAGGAAGCTAAGGAAAGGAGTGAGGAAGCTAGCAATGCTTTGCTAGAGATCATCGATAAGTACAACGTCGATGGCCTGATCGTCGGTGAGATGGGTGTCGATCGGATCTACAACAAGGGGCAAGAGAAGTCGGACAAGCCGTACATTCTGCGTATCCTATCACCTGAACAAGCAGCAAAGGCTTACAAGCCTGGAGCGCCGTACGCCTACATCAAAGAGATCGGGAAGGTAGAGAGGGTTGAGGAGATCAGGGATGGACTCTAGCGGCGATTGGTTTCACCAGCAGTTCCAGTACAAGGATTTCCAGAGGAGGTTCCAGGAGAGTGTACAGAAGAGCATGGACGATGATGCTGAGACGATCATCGTGGATACAGCAGAAGTTTTTATCAGAGGTATCTCTCCCGATGCGTTCATCCACGATGACCTCACGAACGCTGTCATCGACCTTGATCCTAGCGACTGGCACGACGTACCGGTTATGAAGGAGCTACCAGAAGGAAGAGAGGAAAAATGAGCAAGCTGATACTATGTCTAGACTTCGACGGGGTACTGCACAGCTACACGAGTGGCTGGCAGGGGGTAGATCAGATCCCCGATCCTCCAGTTGAAGGAGCTATGGAGTTCTTGAAGACTGCTCTGGAGAGCTTTGACGTCCAGGTGTACTCCAGCAGGAGTGAGAATCAGGAGCACGGGATTCGCGCCATGCAAGACTGGCTCTTGACAAACATGCTCTTGGAGCTACCATTTCAGCACTTCGAGATCAAGGAACTCTTCGACTCCATCAAGTGGCCTACTACGAAACCTCCTGCATTTGTAACCATCGATGATCGAGCTATTCAGTTCACCGGAGAATGGCCGAGCGTCGAGACGCTGCTTGCGTTCAAGCCCTGGAACAAGGTAGAGAACACCTTTCTAGAGCCCGTCCCGTAATGTAAGGTACTCTACAACATCTGGGAGGGTCGCAGATTTATCTCTGATCCTCCCTCCCAATACCTGAAGCTCTACCCTCTTCTCCTCAGCCGCAATCTCCTCTGCTGTAGGAGGAGGATCGATTATTGTATCGAACACTAGCTCCCCATGATCGAACACTCCATCGTCATCGAAGAAATGGTTATCATGAAGCTGAGTCTCACCTTGGGACTCAGCTTCTTCTATTAGTCCTATCTTCTCTTCTGCGGTTGTATACGTAACGGTTCTCATCTTAACTCTCTCGGTCTGCTATAAGCATACTCTCTTTGTGAAGGGTAGTATTTTCTGCCGTAGCAGTAAACTGTGCCCATTGGAACTGCAATGTCCCTGCTGATCCTCCACCGATGTAAGTACCTTCAAAGACATGATACCGTTCGGAGGAATCACAAGCAATACGTTGTAGTCCATCAGGTGCGGTAACTAAAACTCCTAAAGTATTAACATCTACAATTGCACCTATACTCCACCATGAACCACCACCGCTTGCTGGCATTGAGAACGCCATTCTCATATCTGGTGTTGCAGTAGGGGATGACACACGCAGGATAAGTCGGAAGTGCCAAACGTCATTCGCCCCAACAGTAACAGCAAAGTCATCATCGTTCTGTAAGGTAGTTGAATTATTTACGAGTTCATCCGCAGCCTTCTCGATAACGATACGGTCTACTAGATCGATAGCTGATACCTTCTTACTATCAGAACCGTCGTGATCATGTCCAGTAGATGTGTTTACGACATCAGTGCGTAGATCGTTGTACTGACTAGCTAGGAGGGTATCTCCAGCCGATACGTTCGATGATACCATCTATCTACCTCCTGTAATAACGCGTGTATCATTGATCAACGTAGTTAATCGAAATGCAATATCTACCCGCTGCATGTACTGTTCTCCGAACCTACCGAACTGAAACCGCGCACCCAACTGCTCGGTAAGTTCTGCATCACCAGCTTGTAGGAGATCCTTGTTGACTTCCATCAGGAGTAGGATCTTATCAGTCTTCTCTTGAATGTAATTGTAAGAAGCTTCGAAGCTCTTACGCCACACGAGTCCTACGATTGGGATCTGATGCAACTGATAATACTGATCCGAAGTACCTAACGTAACCGGATCGTGCCGAATACCCGTCCGGTCCATGTACCATGCTTCTTGACGCCTTTGATCAAACCTACCGCCTTCAGCTTCAGTAGTCAAGAACTGTACTACTGATTCCCATGTAGTAAGTGGGGGAGGTGGTTCGAGCGAAGCGTTACGTAGATCAGCACGATCGATTACAGCGAGTAGCCCTGTACTGATTGGTTCAATCAGATCTTTCGTAACGCTCGTTAGCTGAGGATCACCCTGATGGCGTTGGAATACCATATGTATCTACCAACCACGCACGGACAACTGGTTATCTGGCATGGTAATAACCTCGCTAGCAAACACATGTACTGCTGATATATCGATCTCTTCATTCAAAAGCTCGAAATCTTCACCGTCCATTAGTTTTTTGTCGAAGCTCGCAGGAGGATCACCAGCACCACCATTACCATTAAACGAAAGGTAGATAATTCCACCTGAGTTATTCTCTACCATTAGTACAGTGACATTACTAGCGAATGAGAGTGTCGCCCAAGCTCCACTAATTGTTGAACCCGTAGCTCCTATAGAGGTTCCTGATTTAAGTGCCAAACCGGCTCTCCTTTCAAAGGTAAAGTACCAGTAGATCGTTAGTCTTTCAGTATTTACCTTATCGATTGTTACTCGTACCTTAGCCCAAAGTACGCCTGAATTGGCAGCGTCGAATAACCCTAGCTGCCGGATGTTCTGGTTAGCTTCCGTAGTGCTAAACTGCGTTACGATCCTGCTGGTGAACTGACCTCTCAACGACCGTGAGGTAGTGATCTTGGCTTCATTAGCACCGTCGTAGTCTACAGGGGTATCGAGTGCTATATCTGTAGCACTGACACTACCTGTACCTGTTGCGATACCGATGAAGTTAGGAAATGTGATGCTAGTACCGATCAGAGCATCCGCAAGGTTGTTCCTCATGGTATTCAGTACAGCATTACGAGTACCCAGCAGTCGAGGGTATCTGTCGAAGATCCAGTCACGTAGCATTAACGGCACGAACCGTGTGTACCATCGTTCGAAGTAGCCATCACCCGAACGAACTACTCGACCAGAAGAATCCTCAATCTCCCAATGAACTCTACCATGCGGTGCGGTTGCATCGCCAAGCTTCTGTCGAGTTACCATTCATGCACTCCTGTCATGCCCATTCACCTACTTCCCCATACCGTGCTGAGCTATCACCTCCAGCATCAACGTACGCGCTAGTGCCTCCAGGCCCCCATACGTATGTTGTAGTGTTCACCTTTGCATGATGTGCTATGAACTCGGTCATAGGGATATCATGCTGTAGATGCGCCGATCGGTTGAGCGGCTTGTTTGGATTCGAAGGTCGCTTCTGGAATACTTCAGTGATAAGCATTCCGAAGAGTTTATGCAATGCACGGTCGTCGTTAGTCGTCATAACACTCTCTACTTGTACTCAGGACACTTCCAGGTATTACGAACCTTCTCGCACTCATCAATCGAGTTGTCGAATAGATCACTGACCATCTCAGCGGGGAAGAGCACGCAGTCAGAGCCATTGCACACGAGAGTAGTAGGTATCGTCTGTGGTGTAAGTAGTACGTACAGTTCGATCGACAGGATCATAGCAAGTACGACAACTGTCCATAACAACCGCTGTGGGATCCATTCTCCAAGTATCGTCATAGCTGTATCCCCCTTGGTATATTCGAGTACTCTACTTCCGTCCTGATTACATTATCCGATAGGTTAGGATCATCAGCAGGAGTAACGATGGATTTACTTACTGCGATCACATACATTGTCTCTGTACCTTCAGAGGCTTTAGTCCAAATCCTATCGAACGTCTGCCCAGGTATCCAACCTTTCAGCCATGTAGTGAAGGCTCCTCGACGGTGGATCTTAGCCTTACGATCCATTAGAATCTCAGATAGCTCGTCTAGATCTTCAGGGCTCTGTACCGCTAGTCCTGAAACCTGCGAAAACGCATACTGATGAATACCATCCCCACCTGTACGTTCGGCCAACTCAGCCAGACGAACAGCATCGGCAGATTCATGATCATCCGTAGTGATATAGTTATATGTAACCTCTATAGGATCACCATTCGTAAGATCTCCTGTAGGGAAACGAACGTAGCTAGGAGAATTACTGAGTGATCCACCTACGTATATGAATACTACCCCTGATTCGGACGTGTCATCGCTTGCATCTCGATCTACGTCTTCAAGCTTCTGCGTCTGCGTTACAGAATTTAATGTCACGAGAGTGATATCAAGCTCACTGAAAGGCCGTCGAGATAGTATGAACTTCGTGTCGTTACCTGTGTTCCACACGAACTTATCAGTGATCGTAGCTGAGCTTTTAATCGATGTATCTTGGAGGATGATCAGCGTTCCGGTACCTTCGATACTTTCCTCTTCTGACCAGTCCCATCCTTGCGTAGTCTCACCTTCTACATCGAAGACTGGCCTACCACTTACCAGATCGAGTGGAGCATCATTGGTTTCGAATTCGATCAGATTCACTCGTTTGTTGAAATCAACGAACCAAATCATACCGGCTGATTCAGCTATGATATCAAAGAACTGTGAAGGTAACAAGCGTTGAACCAACTGCTGGCGGATCGACGGCCCTGTCGAGATAAGTGATACGTCGGAGTCGAAGTCGTTGTAATGTAGATCACCGGCAGCGCTATCGTTGTCAGCAGCGTTCTTCAGATCTGTAATCCCCTGCTTCATCATATCACCCGCCGGTTCCGCAGTGTACACCTTATTAAGGTACCTTCGATCAAGGTAGTACGTGTAATCGATACAAGTGATACCATATATTATGAGCTTCCCGCTTTCACCTAATCTACTTGCAACTCGAACTAAAGCACCACCGAATTCCCGTGTGCTACCATCTACAAGTATAACCTCTCTACCTGCGAGTGGTGGATCGATCGGGTTATCGTAGATCCAGAGATCAAAAGCAAGAATACTTCCCTTGATCTCTTGATTCGAATCCACACCCAAGGTGTCAAACTTCAAGAACGGTAGGTAGTTTACACCGCCGATCGTAAGTGTTATTGCCATCTACAATAGTCCTATGTTGCTGAACTTCGTAGCTCGGCGTATTGCGGAGATTGTGTTACTTGATATCCGCTTGATATCATCATCAGATCGGACGATAGGATCAATAACATTCACTGTTATAGAACTAAGCGGAGCATCCCCTGGCCTTACTGGGCCTTCAATAGGAGGTAGAAGCGGCCCTTGAATCGGCGGAGGTACATCTGGAAAGATAGGAAGCCCTGTCTCAGGATCTAGATCACCTGGACGTACAGGCTGTCTACCTGGAGGGCGAGGAGTAACTAATCCTCTGAAGTCGATGTCTAGGTCGGATACACGTTCGAGTGTTTCAACTATCCTTTCCATCCGCCGTATGAAGTCGTCACTGAACACATCGCTCAATGCTCCATATTTATCAATCAACGCTTCAACGTTAGGTATATTCAACTCTCCTTCGTTACGTAAATTCAATATCTCTTGTCGGAATGCTACGATCGCACGGTTCGCTCTACCTTCAACACCGACCTCCGACTCACTCTTGTCAGCTAGATGTACAAGAGCTTCAGTAATAGCAATATCCGCAGCACCTACAGCTAGTGCAACATCCTGAAGACTTATATCCGAGTCTCTCGCTAGGTTCTGTAGCACTTCCCTAGTCGTAACACCTAGCTCTTGAAGAGGCTTGTCTAGATCTCCAGCTTCTTCAAGCACAGCGCGGAGATTAGTGGCGAACTGATCAATCGGCTGATCAGTCTCCTCCATCTTCTTAACGTATGCATCCAACACCTGTCGCGCTGTGACTAAACCAGGAGCTAGAGCTACAAGAGCGTTCGCTGCTCGTCGGCTTGATTCCTCCAGAGTTATCGTACCACCTTCTGCAGGAATTAACCCTGTCTCTAGGTATTCAATAAGGGCTTGGTTGGCAGTATTAATTGACTTTTCCCAGTCGCCAGTTGAGGCCTGTGCAATAAGGAGAGAGTTCAGGAATACCCGCATTCGATCTTCAGTAGCTTCAAACCCTCTCTGCCTCAATAGTAATTGCGCTTGAGTTAATGCATCCGTAGCTTCTTTTAGATCACCATGCCCTAGTCCTAGCTCCTCTACAATATCCCTAGCGCGTTGGGTTGCAAGCTCGTACGCCTGAGTCGAACCAGTAACTACTAAGAAGGAATTCGATACGAGCGCAATTTCCTTGCGTTGTGCAACGAACGATCGGACGAATTTAAGGATACCTCCACCAGCTACGGTCATAGCAGCCATCGCAAGAGATATTCGTAGGAAGCCGCTGAACTGCAAGAAGATCAAGCTGAACGCTAGACCGGTTAAATTGCCTTGCAAGAGAGACGTACCGAGCATGAATCCCTGCATAGCTGATGAAACCCTACGTACGGAGAGTGCAAGGCCATCACTCGCGTCTTCCATGAAGTTCATGCCCCGTGTACCAGCCTTGTTCGCTGCTATCTCCACCGACCTCAACTGTGCACTCATAGCAGCTAAATCCGTAGTCGCTTTAGTTATACGTACACTGCTACTACCGAGTGTAGTATTGAGAACCGCTAGCTCCTTGACCATGTTGTTCAACCGCTGGCTAGATATCTGACCTGTACCAGCTAGGTCTACCATACGGTTGCGGAGTTCTTGGATCTGTACGTTAACGGGGTCGGAACCGATACGTATTCGGCTCAAGGAGTCAGCTACGTTTAATAGACCTTGAGCAGCAGTAGAAGCCCCTGCACCTAAACTGAGGGAGCCTTGCTTAATAGCTTCCAGCTTTTCTTGTGCATTACCAGAAACGTCGAATAACGCTGTGAACGCAGATGTAAACCCACCACCAGCCATTCGATTACCCCACTACACTGATATCTGAGCGCTTGTAAACTGGCCTAAAGGATTACGAACGATACGACGTGTTCGACCCCTGATTACAATCTCTTCGAATCTATCAACGAAGTTAAGCATCGCACCATCTATAATGTCTCTAGTTCGCGGTGTGAACTCTATAGCATTAAGCGCGTTGTCCAGAACGAAGAACTGGCTCATGAAAAACTGACCCTGCACACCTCTTCGTCTGATACTTGCTGCTACTGCACGTCCGAGATTTCCATCCCCAAATTTCGCCAGAGCCCATGCCATGATGTTCTGTGTTGGAACGAGAGGGTTAGGAACCGTTCCAGCTTCGATAGCCTTCCAGTAGATAGCTAACCGCTCCGTCCCCCGCAGCATACCAAATATCATACTCGGCGTACCTGCTGGGTCATCAAACACCATGAAGTCGAATGATCCGGCATACGCTCCCGATACCGATAGTGGCATGCGATGCCCAGGAGCAACACGAGTAAGTGCGGATTCAGCTACGATTAGAGTTAACTCCTGACCTACATCTTCTAGAAAGACACGCTGTATTCTTGGAAGCTCGACGATCGTGTTCTGAATCACCGCCGTGTATTCATCCCACTCGGTGAAGTCTACGTGGAAAACCATTCGTTAGGCTCGCTTCATCCGAGTATCCATCGCAGCCTTACCTTTAGCAAACTCCGTACTCGTATCTCTGCCGAACTTACGATACTCATTCCAGATCCTCATACGAGATACATCACTGACAGTAACCTTCTCCCGTACTTCCCAAGGAGGTCGGTCAAACATCTCTCCTAGATTGATATCCCAGAAGATCGATGGGACGGTTCGCTTCTCCTGATGATCGTTGGGTAGGAACAAGTTCGCTAGTTGGTCTTGTTCCTTGTCACTAAATTTACGGTAAATGCCTCGCTTTGGTCTTCAACAATCGCAAGGGATAGTTCATCAGCCCAACGAGCACGTATGAATCCTAGAATGTCAGGGTCTTCTTCAGGGATAGGAGCACGAGGAAGCTTCGCGTAGATCTCATCATGCAGCTTACGAACCCGCTCTACCTCCTCTGTATCTCCGGATTCAAACGTGGTTGCCATCCTGTCGATTGAGAGTTCTCCATGATCGATGCCCATATCCCGTAGTACTTTCGCAAGAGTCTCAGGTCGCTCATCTGGGAAGTCCCAGGATAACACATGAGCACTGATCTGAGCATGTACCCGTTCGAGGGGAGTGTCGTACTCCTTTGTCCAGATATCAAGGAATGTCGCGTAGTTCATCTCTGACGAACGTCGGAAGACTACCGTGTAGGATGGCCCTGACGTGTCAGCTACATGGGAGGATCCTTCGCAGGTGGTGCAGACCTCCTCAACGCGTAGTTCATTATTTGCTATCGGAGTCACAGTCTTTCGAATTCCATCCACACACTCACCACACTTCTTCCAAGCCGCATCTGCCTGGATCCGAACCGTGTTTGTCTTACCCTTCAAGTATAGAGCGTCTAACTGCGTCAATTCTGTCCTCCTCTTTTAGTACTTTCAGTAACATCCCCTGGTCTTTTGTATACAAACGGATAACTAACTCACCTTCAAAGCTAGTAATCACCGCACGTTCGATCGAGAACTCATGACCTTCGAGTTCTATCTTCAGTAATTCAGGTATTCGGGTCTTACAGAGTTCGATGACCTTAACTTGATCTTCTGGCTCGACGTAATAAGTATTCCCAACTCTCAGTAGACCTCCAATCAAGCCTTCTGATCTCCAGTACGTAAGGGTTCTAACACGAACAGTGTAACCTTCATATTGAAGTACACCTACGAGGTCTTCCTGCGTAATCAGTCGTTCGACTGGGCCGATTGTTATATCCAGCTTTTCGATCATGTTACACCCTTACTGTAAACTGTTTGCCATCCCAGTGCGGGGAGGTAGTCGCACTGGGGAAGGCTAAAGGAATATCTACTTAGGTATTGAACTCTACGTCGGTATCGCCGGTGATCTGTACCTCGATTGGGCCGTTCTGAGCAGCACCACTAAAAGGCCCAGTAGCCGTGTCATAGAGTCCACGGGAGGTTAGAGTCAATCGTACGTTCGGATTGCTCATATCGTAGCTAGCTGGCCCTTCACCCATGTCGAACTTGTTACCACCGATTGAAAAGTTACGCTCGGTGGCTGTATTGACAGTACCTACTAGGAACACATGTGAGTGCTCAGTTTGGTTACTAGCAGCGGCACGGAACTTAGCTAGCTCAGTCGTGTCAGGGAAGTTCAGAACCTCCTGCACGAGTGCTTCTAACGGGCCTGAGAATATATCTTCGTAGGTCTGTTGGTTGTTCGCAGCGAAGAACGGCGTAAGCTCTCTTCGCAGTGTCCATTCGGCTGAAACTAACCGTGCAGGGCTGGCCGTTGCACCTGCAAAAGTTACCGTAGCGTGCCAGCCTTGGAATGGAGGGCCAGTAGGATCTGTACCTTCAGCAACATTTTCGACTACTGGACGTTGACCAACCAGAGTAACCGAATAGGTTAACATCCCCTCTCCGGCGTTCCAACGTATCGTAAGCTCACGTACTCGGCAGTCTTCGTACCGTACGTCGCTTGATGTCCGCAGTAACGAATGACCTATCGTAAGGTACGACTTTGTATCCCCCTGATGGAGGAAATGGTCAAACGCTGTCGTACCTCCGTTATCGACCGCAGTGTACGAGTCGATACTGAGGATATTCCCGATTAGGAAACCTATTGGAGTAAGTCCTGTAGCTCCGGATGTTTCCATTAGATGAATCGATCCATCCCAGGAGATCTCCGTAAGCTGGACACCTTCGACGCCTTGATGGTCCATAGCGTCGACGCCTCGCCGTCCTGAATCGAACATGGAATACGGCTGCTCCTCGAACCTCGCACTACCTGGGGTGAAAGGAATCAAAATAGTAGGAGCTACCCCTGTACCCCTTGCCGCCTGCCAGGATACCGAGATTACTTCTCGTGAACTTAAAGTTCCCATCGACTACTCCTTACGTATTCCTACCTGATGGTTCCTTGCGTGGGATCAGAAGCTCGAATTTAATATTCGTCCGGTAGAGGCTTACTTCGCCTTCAGCCTGGAATCGGAACCGAGCTTCAAGATTTCTAACCTCTACCCCTGCACCTATACCGAAGTCCTTGTTCTTCTCAATCGTACGCAACAGTTGCTCTGTACGCTGCTGGATGTAGAGGCGCGATTTCGGGAAGTTCTCATGCCAAGCCACGCCCTCTATCCGCATCAAGAATTTCTGAGTGTATTGTGTTTCTCCCCATTCGAGTGGATTACCAATCCCTTCACGATGGAAGAACCAACCCTCATAATGATTCTGCACCAGACCTTCACTGACTGTCAAGAGATCTACAAACCCCTCCGCAGCCGTGGTGGGAGGAAAGGGGAATGGATATCGATTCTGGCATCCTACAATATCTAGGATCTTGAGTGCACTCTGATTGATCAGACGAAGTATTAACTCGTCTTCTTCTGTACCTTGAAAAGCTGGTGGAGCTATGAACGGTGGGACTACTGGTGGTACGATATCCCAAACAGTCGGCTCAGCGACGTAGATCCAATCAACGAGCGTGTAGTAGATAGCCTCCGGTACAGGTAGTATCAGATAATGTGGGTTCCACTCCGCGAAGTTAACTAAGTCCGGTGTAGTGATAATAGCTTCGTAGTCGGGTGCTGCATCCTCCCATATCACGTTCCGTAGGTTCACCCATAACTGGAACTCAGATGGCCTCTCCCATCCAAACGTAGAGAAAGGCGTTACGACGAAATCCTCATCTGCGATTGTGTGTGGATGGAAGATCAAGGGCGGTATACCAGCAACCTGCTGTAGAGACGTCTGCTCCCGCCACCAACCACTGAAGAACACCGGCTCTACGAAATCCGCTGGCTCCGTTTGGAACGCTGGAGCATGCTCGATGAAGCGGGTCACTATATGCCGAGTAACGTCAGACGGCCTTTCCCATCCGAACGTATCAAACGGAGCCTCTACTAGATCGGAAGGTTCCCCTTCAAACGACTGGACGTGTTCTGTGAAGCTGGTAGCTCGCTCTTGTGCATGCGGAATAGGTACCCAAGCTCCAGGGAACACAGGTTCCACGAACGTCGTAATCTCCCCTGCGAATGCTGGCTGATCTCCAACAGTGTGGTGGGCCTCCTCTAGAGAAAATACTGGAGGTACCCACCAACCACTGAAGAATACAGGTTCGATCCAGTCCGCTGGATCCCCTACAGGCTGCGCCTTGGCTTGGTACTGCAAAGGCTTAGATGGCCGGTAGCGCTTCGTTCGGATAGGCCGCAGCGAAGTCCTCCAGGTAGTGAGAACGGCAGAGACGGTGGTATGTCAGGACGGTGTTGGCCTTCCCCTCTGAGTCTGCCCTGACTTCCTTTTCTGGCTCGCGGCCCTTGTAGCCCTTATTATCGATGGCTGGTGCATCATCGATTTCGTGCTCTCCTTCGTGACAGACGCGTACTGGTGTCGTGTATTTCATCTTAATAGACTCCTTTTATTCCTCCAGATTCCATACGATCCCAAAGTCTCTTCCGGTTATGACCTGTCGCCTCCATCGCCTCCAGCCAGACCTCGAAGGGCCTACATTCCCAGCACTTCGCACCACCACAATGAACATCCATGCAGGAGAAACAGAAACCCCTCTTCGTACCACTACCTGTGTGAACCACGACGATGCGGTTACAATGGCAACAGATGAAATTATCTGATTCTTCGACCACCTCACCTGTCTGCGTATTCGTAACGAGGATGTTACCAGGTGGTTGCTTAGGCTGGCCTGGAAGGATGAGAACCGACATGCTTACTCTTCCCAGCCAGCTTGCACGCCGTAATCGACCGTAGCGGAGGCGTGTCCTGTCTGAACGCCGATCCCTGCACTAGCTGTTGCTGGAGTCACGAGACGCCTCTTCTCGTTCGGGGCGACCCAGCGGAACGTCGCCCTGTGGTTGAGAGGGTACTCCAGCAATTCTTCCGCTGACGTGTAGGTCGGTTCTACGGTGTGGTTCTCACCGACGTTGGCTGAAGCCGCGACATCAGCAGGGTCATCCTTAGTCGGAACGACCTCTGTGGCTGTCCCCTCCGCTGTGGCACGCTGGACTACCCAATCGCTATTGTTGTCAGCGGGCGCACCCAAAATCCCGAACGTGATCTCCTCTATCCAATGACGGCGAGGAGTGGACGCATTGCCGAGAATTGTCAACGCCGAATCAGGTGTGCCAGTTAGCATCTGTGTGCCGTATGCCTTGTAGCTTGCTGCCATGTTGCTCTCCTTATATTGGTACTGCTTGTTGAACTTGACCCATTTGAGTTACTGGCTGCTGCATCGCGGCCATCATCTCGGCGGCTGTGAGTGCTGCTGCTAAGTCTGTCATCGACCAGTCATCGCCTGATACCTTAGTCTGGGAGTGATGAGCGTTCATCCCACCCCGAAGATTTCCTGTTATTGAAGTCTCACTTGACACAGATAACACCGATACATCATCATCAAAAAGCTGTAGTAGATCAGCGGAATCATGTCTGAGACGAATAAGCTGTTCCGGCCCAGCACCACCCGTATCGTTAGCTATAGTAGTAGGAGTCCCAGTAATATTTTTATCTATCCGACGAATGCCCCCTGATTCTCGTATGAAGGCAAAATAGAACGTTTCGGCGGCGGCAGCAAACCTACAAGCAGGTCCCATCCAACCAGCAGCGGCATCTGTAGCTTTGTACGTCACTTCCACTTCATGGTCATCACTATCTACAGCAGTTTGAAAACGAGCGGAAGCTGGATAACCAGCAGATACTAACTCCTCTACTTCGATCTCCTCACTAACAATCTTCCATGTGATTCCATTGACTTCATCCCATCCGGTTATAGGGTCTTCATTACCGCGGTTGAAATCATCACTTACCGTAGATTTGGGCGTCCGCGAACCATCGGATAGATGCTCAGGTGGAAGTAGTACATCTTCCCTAGTTTTATACTTCCGCATAGAAGCGCCTGTGAAACCACGAAGACTATCTAGGCTCAGTAATCCAGCATCTACATCAGCGCGGTTACGCCGATAGTCTGCCTGCCATATGCCTAGCGTAGGAGCCCAAAAAGGATGGGTATCGTCAAAGGGCTCATTGATAACCTCACCAAATCCACCCTTGCTTAGTCGCCCTACAGTAAATGTGAATCCTGAAGTCTGCGACCCGCGTATGGGTTTCCAACGAGTAAGACCGGAAGGATCAGCGTGCTGATTCAATAACTCAAGTAGGATCTCTAGCATGTTTGTTCCGACAATAGCCTCGCCAATGCCTATTGCGGTTGCCAGTGACCGCCGCTCGTCAGCGCGAATAAGACCCGTCAGTGAATCCCCTAGATACTGTTGCAAGTTAGGATGAGTTTGTGGAGATTCATAAACGAAGATAGCGTGACCCTGTTCAGTTGGGCCATCCATACCCATCTGAGGCCAGTTACGCAACTCAAAATGGTCAATAGCGTTCCCCCCTGGAGCACGCCAATTGCGAAATTCTCCGTCGTCAATCCATTCCCACTGGCCCCTGTAGAGATGACTCATCACCAGAACTTCCCAACTGCCGTGAAGTTATACGTCGGATTGGTCTTCTTCTGTGCACGCCCTAGCCAGATGTCCACTACCCCAACTCTGCCGTAAGCTTAACTGTCATATCCCTAGTTGCAACCTGCGTGAATGCATCACGAGTTACGAGGATCCCAAAGATAGAAGTCGTAACACCAGTGACTTGGAACGCTAGTGGAAGATTACCAGCTACCGCAGGAGTAAGGATCGCTTCTGAATCCCCACCTAGATCTTGAAGAATTGGGAAATCGAGCCTACCGATGAAGTTAGCTAGATCGGCATGTATCAATGCTGTATTGGCTATGTTGTCGTTAACTGCACTCGTAGGAGCAGCAGTGAACAAGTACAACGTCAGCGCAGGGATTATGGTAGGTGTCTCGCTGATAACGAGTGCCTTCACAATCCTAGCTGAAGCGTTAAAGGCTGGTACGATACGGGCGAACTCCCATGCTGTACCAATTGTTGCACTTTCTGATAGAACATCCTCAGCAGCGTAAGCTCCAGCAGCAGCCAGTGCTTTTGTCACACTGACCTCTTCCTGAAGCTGCATATTGTGTGGACTAACCATATTACCTTCTCCTTGACGGATGGAACAAGTAATCCCCTCCCATTAAGGGGGTTTGGTCGAAGTTCTTATTGGCGCTAGCTGCGCCAACACCATCCTGACTACCACCGATCTCCCGAATGTATAGATCGTAGTAATTATCGCGGATAGCTGCGAAGCCAGAGCCCTTCGTACGCATCGTAACGAATTCCGCTCCAGCAGGAGGGTCGAGCGCCTTCTCTGCTCGTATTTGAGCGATCGAAGCAACCATACTAACCGTAAGATAGATGATCGCTTCCTTGTATTGATCGGGGACTGTGCTAGTCGCATTGGTATCACCTAGCAGTTGCCTTCGTGTGTATTTAAACCGCAGCGTCTCATTTGCAGACGGCGAGTGGTTCGGAAAGAAGACGTAATCGATACTCGTGTCAGAATAGAATAACCAGTCTCCATCATCCTCAGATAAGAAGTTAGGGAATTCATCATTACTTATGCGCGTAGCGGCGTCAAGATCGATGGATACGATTCTACTGAAGTCAGTTTCCCAACTTGCCAGACTCGCAAGGTCTTTATATTTTCCACCATCTCCAACATCGTCTTCTATTACTTCATCAGGTAGGAATCGGCTGAAAGTATTAAGGGCCTGACGGATACCAAGCTCAATAACCGACTTGCTAAGCTCGTTCTCACCAGAGAACATGGGGAACGCACCTAAGATGAAGTTAACATCCACCTGTACATCCTGTCGGTTGAACGCCACACTTATCTCCCTTTCGCTATCAGAATAGCAGTTAGGGTTAAAGTAGGAGTACTAGAACCACCAGGAATAGCAGGATCATTCAAACGGAGGTACTTACCGAAGTTAGTTACCTGAACGGCAGGTGCTTTTGCTACGGCTGTAAGCTGTGGAACATCTTGAAGCTTGAACCAATCGGTACCATCTTCAGAGACTTCCACGTCAAGATCAACTGTCGGACTTGAACCTGATACAGCCGTAACGTCGATCAGGATAACAGATTCTTCGAAACCATCAAGCAAGAAAGACTGACTCGCTTGATCAGCAGCCGAGAGTGTTATCTCTGCGTAGAGCGTGAACGTGTTAGTGCGAACAACCATATCGTTCGTACGCTCTATTCGTTCAGTTCAGGTTCGGCGTCATCTAGATCAGAAGGTTCTTCGAATTCTGCTGCTACCCGATCTGCTTCTGCAATTTCTTGCCGTCGCGCTATCCGAGCTTCTTCTTCAGCCGTTGCCACCATTTGCGCTTCCATACTAACGCTGCGTGCCATAGCTGCCTGCTCTTCAATCGAAAGTGCTCTACCGTTATCGGAGAGCCTTTTTCCACAGATACAGAACTCTGCACCTCCTGGCCCACCGCGTCGTACCCAAGAATGCTGATGAACTGGAGGATCTACTAGACCACCATCTGTCGTAAGATGAATTCCCATTGGACTATCGAGCCCGCCCTTGATCTTATAGAACACGCTCGTCTGGGTAAGATCCATGACCATCACGTTCTCAGGGTCTACGGCCTTGCCAGACGATACCTCAAGCCAATCGGCGATCTTGTCTGGCATCGTCGCGTGTGTCCGACCCAGGTAGCGATCGAGATCAGTGGTTATAACTGCCACGTTATCCGCTGCTGCTTCTATATCCAACTGAGCTTGCGCTAGCTGATCCTCCAGTTCTCGTACGTACACAAGGATGTCAGCCTTCGTGTTGCTTTCATCAACAGATTTCTTGACCTCTTCGACTTCTGCGACTTCTTCTACCTTACTTTCCTCGACCATCTTTCTTCCTCCCTATAAACCATGTAACGCCCGTACCTGCCACGAATGCTACAAAGATAGATCCTACAAGCGTCACGTCCTCTTTTACGTTCGAGTGAAATGCAATATCTGCACCGACACCGGCTACCATAAGGGCTGAGATGAACCAGATCAGCTTAGCATTAACTGCCGTCGCTGCTTCTAGTTTACCAATCTTTTCCCATAAGGTAGCCGTGTCATGTTCAGTCAATGCATCTCCGATTAGGTACTTTAGCTCGCTCGCTCGGCTGCTCTGAAGGCGAAGATCAAGAGTAGTTCAGGCATATCGGTTGCATCACCGGTGCCGACCTCTTCTGCCTCTAGTTCAAGTATCGTGCCAAGAGCTAGGAACCTCTCAAGCGCGGTGGTCGTACCATCGAACAACTGAGTCTTGCCGACGATAAGATCCGTCCCGTTGACCAGATCGATATTGGCGATCTGAGTCGTACCTGCGCCTTCAAGTCCACCGTCGATGAGGTTCAAGTGAACGGCGTTCGTGTCAGCACCAACCACGATCGTGGAGTTCACTACCGTTACTTCTTTTAACTCCAAGTTATGCGGAGCCGTGAACACCGGCTCACGGAACGTAGCTTCCGAGGATATGACTCTCCGAAACTTCGTCTGGACGATGTGGATACCTTTTATAGACTTGTAACTTGTTGCTTCTAAGATTGCAACCAATTCGATCTCCTCTCAATCGAGTGGAGCGAGAAGCAGTAGCATTAACTGCCCTACTCCTCGCTCTCTACCCGCTAGTGTTACGCTACGTTCGAGAAGTGCAGTGCACGGAAGTCGGTGATCCCCGTGTTCCACTCATGACGTATCTTGATGTTCTGCACATCCATCGAAAAGCTCTCACCCTGGTTGGGATCCTGCTGGATGAACAGTTCTGGCTCCTCGCGTCCGTTCAGGAACGCTACGACCAGACCTTCGACCATGCGGGGGTCGGCAATCAGGAAGTAGTCCGTCGCGTTGGTGAAGTCATCTACGACGATAACCTCCATCTGACCCTTGAATCGAAGAACGTCCTGATCGGCATCCGTGTCCGCTGTAAGTTGAGTGATGACCTGCCCCGAAGCTCCAACTAGCCTATCCCCTAGACCTTGAAGCTCATTCGGAACCACGAGTCTGCGCGGCAGGTTCTCTGCACCCAAGATATCCTGGCTGGAGCTAAACCGTGTCTGATCCCTCATGTCAACCGTCGCGTCGTTCAAACCCGTAATGCTCAACGCTATCGTGTTCTGGTTATTGTGCGAACCGTCGAACAACGCCGTGGAGTCCGGCCCGTAAAGCGGGTTTGTAACGAGGATATCAATGAACACTGCCTTGTACAGCGTCCGTGCAGCCGCTCGTGCCAATTCCCTTGGGATCCTTCCGACTGCACCGACGTTATCGTTGATCATCAACTCCCGTGTTATCTGATCCGCGATACCACCACGCTTCTGCACCGTGACAGTCGTCTCTTCGTCGGTCGGATGGGTCAACGGCTGGTACGTACCACGCTCTGCGACGACTGGCAGATCGTCGTACCCACCTACCTTAATCCTCCGCTGCGCTTGGAAGTCACTGGCTGGTATAATCCTGACGATCTTTCGCCAGTCTTGGTACTGCGGGAAAGCACCGTAGTTGTCGATGAGATTTTTATGCATCCGGTCTGCGGTGACCTCACCCCAGTCGGTAGTTTCAAGAGCTTCGTAGATAGCTCCTGATGTTGCACGCTTCCCCCAAGACGAGTACTGATTCGAACCCTTGAGCCATTCCATCCAGAGGTCGTCCATCGAGACGGAGTACGGGTGCTTACCAGTCCACTCACTCCATGACTCCCTGAAGCTCATGGGAGCGTAGACCTTCTGCTCTTTGCCATCTGTGCCTTTGAGAACGACGAAGCTCTCTTCAGCGAAGATGGCATCGATCCTGGCGATCTTCTTGTCTGCCTCGGCTACCGTGACGTGAATCACGCTCTCTTTGGTTAAGCTTTCAACGATCGTCTCTCGATGACTCGCCATGTAGTCTTTCTCGTCTTTGATAGCTTCCGAGAGTTCCTTGGCGTCTATGAAATCCTTGCTTTCGAAGAGCTTGCGAATCCGCTTCTCTGAATGGGCAGGGAGCTTTGCATCCGAGAGAGAGTTATTGAGGAACATTGCATTCTGTTGTGCGAGTTGGCGCTTGAGGGATTCAGACATCTTGGATTCCGGATCTTCGGGGTCTTTGTCGTCCGGATTTTCAGGATCCTTGTCTTCTGGATCTGCGTCTGGATCCTTATCGTCGGGATCTTTCTCGTCACGCTCCTTCAGCGCCGTAGCTGCTCCCTTTTCGGCAGCAGATTCGAGCATCTTGTCTAGCTCTTCCTGAGTGAACTCCATTTCGCTCTCCTTCTTAGATTCCTTGACATCTAAAATTTTGCCCCCTGCTGCTGGAGTGCGAACAAGATCGACACTCTCTCCACTTAGGAGCTTAGTTACCGTCAGCCGCTTGGTTACTGGATCTGCTTCAAATAGACCCTCAGCAACGATTGAAAGCCCAACCATATCATCTAGCACACCTTCAGCATGCCAGTCTAGAAGCTTTACTCGTAGGTCGGGATCAGAGATGTGCATCGTGCCTCGAATCCCTTCGGGCACATTCTTAATGGATCCCTCTTTGATAAACCCAACCATCGACTCAACGCCGCGTTCTTCAAGCGAGTGGTCGGCTCCTCTGGCGGCGTGAACAGGTACACCTTCGAAGATCGCTGAATCTTCATGTAGCACATCGAGCGGGTACTCTTTCCCATTCTTACTTGTCCCCGCAGCTATGATAAGGACATCCCAGTCTGAGCCCGTCTTATCTAGAGGCTTTGCCTCCATTAGACTCTCAACTGTGCTAGCTTGTACCTTCTTCTTTTTTGGAGTAATTGCGTGCTTTGCTTGGAAATCACGCTGCACATCTATTGATTCGATCTTAGGGACAGCTTCGAAGAGCTTAGACACCCCCGCCTGTGCTATATCTCCACCGATGATAGTACAGAAGCCAGTGTTCTCGCCAGAATAACTACCGTAGTACACACACCTACCGCAGAACTCCTCTTCTGAGTCGGATAGGATCTGGTACTCGACCGCTGGGTTATCTTTCGATAACTTCGGGCCGTCCCAGGCACCTAGATAAGCTTCTTCAGTACCCTTGAGCTTATCTTTCTTCTGCTCTTCTGTTTCTAGCATTCGTACCTCTGTATACGTTCACAGTCAGGGGTGAAAGCCCATTCGAGCATATACGCTTTCACCCCAACTGCTGGAGGTTATCCGACGACCCAAGGATACGTGCGAGGTGATCCCTGTCGTCCTGTCGCTAGCTTAACACAGGCACGGAGGGTATTGTCAAGTATTCTACCGACTTGCAACTACGGTACCGTTCCGATCCGGTTCACTTCTCTTCGTGACGGCCTCTCGGATCTTAACCCTCTCCTCGTGCGATGAATAAACGTAGTACCTCGTACCCTGATGCGTAAACTCCCTTGGATTTATACTTTCGCTTGCCACAGCACGGAAGACATTGCTAGCTACTTGATCAGGATCCGTACTAACATCCATGCTGCTAGCTTCATTCCTCCAGGTATCAAGCCCCAATAGTTCGAGGTACCTATTAAACACTCGTGTCGCTTCTTCTTTATCGTACCCGAACTCGATAGCCTCCGTAAGTGCATTTGCAACATTCTTGACTGCTATCGAGAGCATACGCTGGTCCTTGGCACTGATATCTACCATACGTAGGTAGAAGCTCTTAGAATCAACATCAGCCTGACTGCCACTGACCATTCTACCGTCTTTAACTAACGTACCGTGCAACTCTGCTTGACCTATGGCGAATTTGAATATCTGAGAAATCATGTATGCCACAATCCTCTGTCGTGCTCTGAGATGCTTAAAGCTCGGCTCTGTCATCTCTGGTGCAGACGCCCGTGCGTTACCGGCTTCAGCATACCAGAACGGTGGATGCCCAAGAGCCGCGAGGATATGGTTCTTCAGCGTAGTCGTTAAGATCGTTTGATCTTCAAGTTGTAGATCAGGAGCAGGGAAGCTGTATGTAACGTCTTCGTTATGAGTTACCCATTCTCCAGGCTCGAAACTCTTCCTCCTCTTTGATAGCCAGTTCTTCTGCTGGCCTTCATTCATACCTTTCAGCAGGACATCGACTACGTACTTACCGGCGTTCGTTGCCTTCTCCGTTAGGCTGAACAACAGTTGATCGTGCTGGTCTATCCAGTCTATAGCCGAAAGTAGATCGCTCCAGCCTCTCGTCGCACCGAGCGGTGAGTTGACCTTGAAGAAGAAACAGCTACCCACCCATTCGACGTTCGTTTCTATCATGCTGTCTTGAGAGGGGAAGACGATCTTGCTTTTATCCCCAACACGGAATTCGACTCCCCACTCTTCCTTCTGTGCATCATCCACTGCAAGGCCCACCAACTTACCATGCACTGGTGAATCCTCCGATACACTCGGGATATCGATTACTTTGTACGCTCGGCGTTCGTCGGTTGTAGGTAACTGCTTGAGTATCACCGCATGGGCCTTCATGGCATTATGGGGATCCATGACTATTTGATCAATCAACACAGGATCGATGTACCCCAATGTCGTATGGCC
>SDBT01002250.1_pt1 | contig 34382 bp, 26 predicted proteins | sample 2277101 | NCBI WGS metagenome assembly SDBT01 (sample SAMN10404973, study PRJNA504765) | marine sediment metagenome | isolation source: marine sediment core GS10_PC15, 103 cmbsf | place: Arctic Ocean: Southern Knipovich Ridge | collected 2010
CGCGGATGCCTACGTGGCCGACCAGTTGTTCGCCACGCTGGAGACCAAGACGCGGCAGTGGCAGCTAAGCAGCAGCCAGGCCGTGCTGCTGAGCGACACGGTGGGCTTCGTGCGCGATCTGCCACACCACCTGATAGCCAGTTTCAAAGCAACGCTGGAAGAGGCCATCCACGCCGACCTGCTGATTCACGTAGCCGACGCCTCGCACGATCGAGTGATACAACAGATCGCCGCCGTGGATGAAGTGCTCGACGAACTCGGCTGTAGCACCGAAATCCGCATGCTGGCGCTCAACAAGATCGACCGGATAACCGACCCGACAATTCGCACGGTGCTGGCCAGCAAGTACAAGCAGGCTCGTTTCCTGTCGGCCGTGACTGGCGAGGGCTCGGCCGAGCTTGCCAGAGAAGTGATCGAACGCACGGTCGGCATGCCGATTCACGTCACGCTACAGGCCGACTGCCGCAACGGCAGGCTGATGCAATACATCGCCCAGCACGCCCAGGTCGAATCGCAGCGCTACGAGGACACCACCGCACACATCGAGGCGACCATGGATGCTAACCGCATCGAACAGTTGGAACGTTTTGGCACCGACGTACAAGTGATCGTCCAGCCGGCGGACTAACCGAGCGGTTTTTTTCTCAAGCAATAACAGCAACCGCTTACTCACATGCGCGACTAGCGAAAAAAGTGAAGCCGGCTGGCAGATTCTCCATGTGCACCAGGTACGCCGCAATACTCTGGAGCGGATTCATTGAATTCGCCGATTGAGCAATTAATAAGCCAACGAGTCTCTCACTAACCGGAAAAATTACGATGTTTAATATCCAGAAATATGAAGACCGAAAACGAAAATTCCGCAGGTCGCTATTCTTTACGACAGCCGCTTTTGTGGTTTCGGTATTCTTACCATACTGGACGGTTGGACCAGTTAATGAATTACTTAGGGTAGTGGTATTATTTCTGCTTATGGCATGGGTGGCGGCGTACGTTGCTTACGAGAAAGCCTCTTGTAAGCTGGAAATATTGAAGGAAATTCAGGACGAAGAAAGTCGCGATAAGGACGAGGCTGAATAGCGCGATTCGCCGTGCCATTCCAGCGTGCCCAGCGGCTGACGAAGTGTGAGGTGTTGGACAATTCATACGTCCGCTTGGAATACGATGTAATTCAGGAAACGATCGTAACTCCCCAGTGACACCATGCGATCAGTTTTTCTGCCCCTATTCTGCTCATCGCGTAATCGGCACCCAATCGACTGCATATTCCTCTAAGAGCGGACCCTTTGTACCTTCTTCTGGCCAAGGTATTAAAAATATATAATCAGGGTGAAGCGCTTTGTCTGCATACCTGGTGTGTGCGGTCCCTTTGACTACAATGTCTGTGGTGCCCTCGCCTGAAGCTGCTCCTTTTTCCAAGGCTTTGTCCGGAACAATCTCCAGGACTCCACCACTCTGCGTGTCTCTCACTACATTGAATGGGAAATAGAAAATTGGATACCTCTTGGTTATTATTTGCCTTTTACCCTCTTCTGACACCCTACTTTCGAACGCACCGCCCCACAAAGAGTGTTGGCCCAAAGTAACTTTCCCAAAATCTGGGAGAGTTAGCTCGCGAGATCGCCCATCATTCGATATCGGGAAGCCCTTACCTCTCCAGCAGATCACAGGATAGAGGTCGTGTTGAACGGTCCTTTCAATCTGTAATTCAACACTGAGTTTCCCCGTTTCCAGCATGGTCGCGGAGAGAATCCTGACTCCTGTGATCGACGGACTCACTGTGTGTTTTTCGCTGTTTTCTTCCGTGCCGGTACGATCAGGGACAGCACCATTGTTGCTGCCCCCGCAGCCAGCGATGAATAACACTAGTAGAATCGAAGCGATAATTGTGATGGTTTTCATATTTGCCCCTTTCTGTCTTACAGGCTATTTAGAGCTTCTTGCAGCAGGTCGGCCATGCGATCGGTTTGAGTGTCGATTGCCTTTCGGCCGCGGTCGGCGGAGGCGTGTTCGCGCGGGTCGTCGCCGGCGATGGCGAGCGGCCACTGGTCGCGGCCGGCCGGCAGGTTCTCCATGTGCACCAGGTCCGGGCGGATCGCCATCATCAGCGAGGTTTCGTTAGCGGCTGCGTGATCGGTCTGGATTCCGAGCGGGTCATTGTGCTTTTCGGGGTTCCAGCAGCAGATGCACTCCAGGCCGAACTTCTCGCGCCATTCGTCTGCATGGTCGCGGAAGTATGCGGTCGATGGCCCGTGGCCGTGACCGACCACGATGCGGAAACCGGCCCGCGACAGGTTAGACAGTACGGCCTCCATAATGATCCCGAACGTCTCATCGCTTGCCCAGTAGGCGCTGCCCGGAAGCTGCTGGGCGGTATGCTGACCCGACGGGTGCTCGCCGTGCCATTCCAACGTACCCAGCGGCAGGTAGGCGATCGGTGCGGCGGCGATCCGCTCGCGAAATTCATTCGGCGTCAACTCGGCGTAATGGATTGTGTCGACCATCGCATATTCCTTCGCTCGGGCTTATCGCAGTGCGCTTACTCCGCCGCCGGACTGGGCTCGCTTGACTTCGTTCAGCACGATCGCCTCGGTGACCATGGTCGTGTCGCCCGGCGTGGACTGTACGCAGATGCCGTGGGCGGCGCCCCACTCGACGGCTTCGGCGACGGACTTGCCCTTCAGCAGAGCCGCGGCCACGCCGGAAGCGAACGAGTCGCCCCCGCCCGTGCGGTCGGCGATTTCCACGCGCTGGCGGGTGGTGGCGCAGTGGACGGTGTCTTCGGCTGCGTCGTAGAGCACGGCGCTCCAGTTGATCAGGTCGGCGCTCAGCGCGCCGCGAAGCTGCGTGCCGATCAGCTTGAGGTTGGGGTACTTTTTGGCCACGCGACGGAGCATCTCGGAGTAGGCTTCCAGCCAGATATCGAACGATTCGTCTTTGGAGACCTTCTTGCACTCCTCGCCGAGCGCGTCGCCGAAATCGCCCTGGTTGCCGACTACGAAGTCCACGTGCGGCACGATCTGCTGGTTAATCTTGCGTGCGCGACCTTTGTCGGGCTCGACCTTCGAGCGGTAGTTCAGGTCGAACGAACGGAACACGCCAGCGTCCCCGGCGGCCTTCATCGCTTCGAGGGTCACCTCGCCCGAGGTCGGGCTGATCAGTGCGTAGATGCCGCCCGTGTGGAACCAGCGGACGCCACGCCCGAACAGGCCCGCCCAGTCGACGTCGCCGACTGCAAGCTCGCGGATGGGCGTGTGGGCGCGGTAATACTCGGTGACCGACGGCAGGACGCCGCGGCCCTTCCACGTGAAGTTGATGCCATTATGCAGCGTCCCCTTCTTGTCGGTCGAGAACTTGCCCTCGCCGTCGGTGTTGAACCAGATGATGTGCGTCGTGTCCACGCCGGCTTCGCGGAGTTGGTTCTCGATATTTCGCCCGACGCTGTCGTCCACCAGCGCCGTCACCGCCGCCGCTCGCAGGCCGAAACATGCGCTCAGGCCTTCAGAGACGTTGATCTCTCCGCCGCCGTGCCATACCCGCCCCGCCCGGGCCCTGGCGGTGGGCACGTCGCCTGGGTCGATCCGCAGCATGATCTCGCCGATGGAAACGGCGTCGTAACGGCACTTGTCGGGAGCGTTGAATTTCAAATCAGCCACGGTTGTTACCTCTCGTTTTATGGTTAGTTGTCTGTTACGGCCCGGTCTGTGTTCTCGCACGTCCGCCAGCGGAACGGTCACCTGGCGGGAACCGTATTTTCCCCATTTGCGGGCGTTTGACAATGTTTTTCGAACTTGGCCAAAGGAAAAGGCAAGCCGCTCTCAATGTCGGCTTGCCTTTTGTTCGCATTATGTCTGCCTTGCAGGCTAGAACTTGCCGTCGCGGCGTTCGTACTTGGTGGGCTTGCCGAGGCTCGCCCCGCCGTGGCCTACCCAGTGGGCCATCCACTTTACGATCTGGTTGGCCGAGATGGCGGGCTTGCCGAACAGGCCGTACGCCTCTTCGCTGTTGCCGAGCAGTGCTGTCTTTGCCTCGCTACCGACGAACTTGGGCTCTTTGCCCATTTCTTTGCCCATCGCGACGGCCAGGTCGCGGACCGAGAGAATCTCCGGGCCGGTGATGTTGATCGTCTTGGTGGGGCTGTCGGCCAGCGTGAGGAACAAGATCAGGTAGCGGATCGCGTCACCCTGCCAGATCTGGTTGACGTGGCCCATCGACAGGTCGATTTCCTTGCCGGCCGAAACGTTCTGGGCCAGGTCGTGGATAATTCCGTACCGTGGCTCGACCGAATAGAACAGCCGCACGTTGACCAGCTTCGTGCCTTGGCGGTCGGCGACGTACTGCGCGACGCGCTCGCCGCCGAGACGCGATTGGGCGTACTCGCCGATCGGCTCGACGGGGTCGGCTTCGGTGGCTCCAGCCCCATCGACCGGTGCGAACTTGTACACGTTGCCGCTGCTCATCAGCAGCACGCGCGACTTGGGGAAACGTTCGAGCACTCGGCCGGGAAGGAACGTGTTCATCGCCCAGACGGACGATTCGTTGCCGGTCGAGCCGAATTTGAACCCGGCCATGACGAACACGTTGTCGCAATCCGGCAGGTCTTTGAGTGAGTCCGAGTCCAGCAGGTCACAGGTGATGGTCTCGCAGCCCATTTCGCGCAGGTAGTCCCGCATTTCGGGGTTGGGGTAAAGGTCGACGGCTATGACTCGCTTGGCCCCGCCGCGCAGCAACATCGCGCAGAGGGTCGGACCCATCTTGCCGCCGGCGCCGAGGATAAGAAAATCCCCGCCCATCTCGCCAATGGCTTTGGTGACCGCTTCGCTGGGCGCCGCCATCACGTCCATCAATTCTTCGATTGTGTTGATCGTTTCCGGTAGGTCTGTCATTTCGTTTTCTCCCGGCAGCAGTCTTCTGCTACTGCCAAATTGTTTTTGTCCGGCAGTGGTCGGCTACTGCCAAATGGACGCTTCGTCGGTAATGGGCAGCTCGACGGGTTGCCCGCTAGCTGCGGATTTATACATGCCCAAGGCCATCTCGAGCGTGTTGCGTGCGTTGTGTGCTGGGATGAGCGGCTCGCCGCCGTGGCGGACGCAGTTGGCGATGTCTTCGATGACCACCTGGTGATCGGCGAAGTCGAAGTCGGCCGGCCCCGAAGCAGCCGTGGCAACCGCGTCACATCCGAGGTTGCGAATCGCGTCGTCCTCGTCGCGATCGTCCTTGAACTTCCAGGTTTCCATGCGTTCGCCGACCATGACGGCCGTGCCGTTCTCGCCGCAAATTTCGATGCGGATATCGGCGCCCGGCCACATTGCAGTCGATGCCACCACCACGCCCTGTGCGCCGTTTTCGAAGTCGACGAAGGCGTTGAGCGTGTCTTCCAGCTCGACCTGCGGGTGCATCAGGTTCGACATGCGAGCCTGGACACGCTTGGCCGGGCCCATCAGGTGTTGCAGCAGATCGAAGTAATGGAATGCGTGTTGGATCGTCACGCCCGCGCCGCTGCGTCGGTTCGATCGCCACCCGTCGGATAGGTAATATTCGGTGCTGCGGTACCATTTCATATACGCGTCGGCTTGCAGCACTCGGCCGAATCGGCCGGACTCGATCGCCTGCTTGATCGCTACGATCGGCTTGCGGATGCGGCACTGCAGGACGATACCGAGGCTAACGTCGGCGTCTTTGCAGGCGGCGATCATCGCATCGGTTTCGGCGAGGCTCATTGACGGCGGCTTTTCGACCAGTACGCTCTTGCCAGCTTTGGCGGCTGCGATGGTAGCTTCGCTGTGGAGATGATTCGGCGTGAGGATGTTGATCACGTCGATTTTGTCGTCAGCGAGCAGTTCGTCGAGGCTTGCTCGCGCGTCACAGCCGAACTCGGCGGCGATTTTGCCGGCGCGCTCTGCGTCCAGGTCGGCCACGGCGATCAATTCGCATCCGTCGGCGGCCTGGATGCTCTTGGCGTGGAACGGGGCGATCAGTCCTGCCCCGAGCAGTCCGAATCCTACGGTTTGTTTGTCTGTCATTGGGTTGGCTCCAGTCATGGAATCAGCACGGCCTTGAGGGCTCGTTGGTTGTCGATTTCTTCGAAGACCGCCTGCCAGTTGGCGAGCGGCTCGCGGTGGGTGATGATACTTTCGACGTCGATCAGTCCCGCGCCGACCATACGTATCGACTTTTCCCAACTGGTGAAGCTGGTCGACAGGCAGAAGAACACGTCGCAGACCTTGAACGACGCGGCCTTGTATGGGAACTCGACGGTGTCGCCTCCGATCAGGCCGATCGCGCAGATGCGGCCCTTCTTGCGGACCAGCGAAACCGTCGACGCGATGCCGCCCTGCGAGCCGCTGCACTCGACTACCAAGTCGGCGCCGATCCCGCCGGTCAGTTCGGCGAGGCGCTCGGCGACGTTTTCTTTCTGCACGTTGAGTACGTGGGTGAAGCCAAGTTCGCGGGCGGCGGGCATGCGGAGAGCCTCGTCGGCGTTTGTTCCGACGATCATCACCTCGGCCGCGCCTGCTGCTCGAGCGGCCATGGCGGCAAGCAGGCCGATCGGGCCGGGCCCGACCACTACGACAAAGTCTCCGCCTTCGACTCCGGCGCGCTCCAGCACGTCGTGAACTGCATTGGCGGTCGGCTCGATGGCGGCGGCCGCTGCGTCTGAGATCGTCTCGGGGATCTTGTGCAGGAGGTGCTCGGGCATGACGAGATACTCGGCCATCGCACCGTCGATACCCCAGCCGGGGCTGCGTTTTTCGCCGCAGATCTGGATGTTGCCCGTGCGGCACAGCCGGCAGTGGCCGCAAGCGCGGGTGTGCGGCTCGCCTACGACCCGGTCGCCCTCGGCCACCAGCGAAACGTCCTCGCCAAGCTGCTCGACGCTTCCGCAGAACTCATGGCCGAGGATTACCGGCGGCCAGTACGGAAAGTTATCGTCCCGCACGTGCAGATCGGTTCCGCACACACCGGCTGCGAGGATCTTTAGCAGCACCTCGCCCGCGCCGGGCGTGGGGATGGGCACGTCGCGAAGTTCGAGGTTGCCCGGACCTTTGGCTGTTTTGACCAATGCTTTCATATTATATTCGCTCCATATTCGCTGTTGTTGCGGCTCACGGTATTGTTGATGCAAACCTTCATATGATTATTCTCCGCACCATTGCACGATCGTGCCGGCGAGCACCTCGGCGGCTGCTGCAAGACCGGAAAGCGGCATGTGTTCGTTGTTCGAGTGGGCGACGCTCAACGACCCGCCGCCGAACACGACTGTGGGGATATCGAGCTGGTTATTGTAGAACCACGCATCGCACGAAGCGGGCATGGCGGTGATTGGGCAGTCCTGGCCGATGGCAACACCGGCAGCCTGTAGCAACGCCACCAGCGGGTGATCCGTCGGGCAGACAGACGAGTCGTGCCGGTAGGTGAAATGAATCTCGAAGTTTTCGGCGATGTCAGGCCCGCCTTCGTCGACGATGGCGGCCGTCATTTCGTCTATGACTTGCTGAGCGGTCTTGTTGGGCAGCAGCCCGAGCACGCCTTCGAGTGTAGCCTCGCCGGGCGCGGTGGCCGGCCAGTTGCCCGCATCCAGACGGCCGACGGTAAGAGGCATTGGGTTGTCGAAGGCGTCGAACAGCGGATCGCCGCGCGACTCGGCCAGCAGGCGGGCGTGATAGCCCTTGAGTATTTCCACCACGCGGATGGCCATGTCGAGCGCGCTGCGGGTCTTGCCAGCTTGGCCAGAGTGGCCAGGCCGACCTGTCAGTTGAATGCGGAACCAGACCGCGCCGCGAACGCTGGAGAGGATTTTTAACTCGGTCGGTTCGAGCACGATGCAGGCGTCGGCTTGTTCGCCGTGCCGGACCATGGCCAGCGTGCCGTTGCCGCCGACCTCTTCCTCGGCGACGAGGTGCACGATCAGATCGCCCGCCAGCTCGACGCCCATTTCCGCAAGGGCTGCCATCGCCAGATAGATCGTGGCGGCCTGGCCTTTGGCGTCGCATGAGCCCCGGCCGAAAATGCTGCCGTCGCGGACGACCGGCTCGTATGGGATTGGCTGGCCCTGGCTGGGCGGGACGGTATCCAGGTGCGTGTTGAAGAGCAGGCTTCGCCCGCCGCCGCTGCCTTGGCGGTGAATTCGCAGGTTCGACCGGCCGGTGTAATCGATCCCGCCCACCGGGTCGCTGTAATCGCGATCGTCGCGAAGGGCGTTGGTCATCTCCACCCGCTGGACGTCGGCCAATTTGTCGAACGCTGTGGCTGCAATGTCCATCGCGGCCGCCTCGTCACCGGCCAGGGATGGCGCGGCGATCAGATCGGCGAGAAACTGCTGCGCTTCGGCTGACCGGGCGGCCACTGCATCGCGGATTTTCTTTGGGTCAATGCTCATAGTTTATTATTCCAAACTCAGCAGGGATTTTTCACATTTGTTTCGTTCAATTGGAATCGCTGCTAGCGGTTCATTATGCCGGAGGCATTATTCCAGGCTCAGAAGTTTTTCAAACATTTCCAACATATACGCAGTGCGGTGGACGTCATATTTGCCCGCAAGTTTACTTTTCCAGACTAAGCAATGAATGTTCCATGATATCGAGCGATTCGTGCGCCTCGGCCTCGTTGATCGAAAGCGGCGGCGCTACGCGAATCACGTTGCCGTAGATGCCCACCGAGCCGATCAGCAGGCCGTTTTCGGCGCATCGGACGATCAGCTTGTGGATCAGCTCGGGCGCGGGTTCCTTCGTCTTCTTGTCCTGCACCAGTTCCAGGCCCATCACCAGGCCGCGCCCGCGAACGTCGCCGAGGTAGCGTGACTTTTCCTGGATCTCTTTCAGCCGGGCCATCATCATCTCGCCCATCTTCAGCGAGTTGTCAACCAGCTTCTCTTCGTCCATGACGTCGAGTATGGCGAGCACGGCCGCGCTTGATATCGGATTGCCGCCGACGGTGGAACTCATTTCGCCGACGCCAAGACAATCGATAACGTCGCCGCGTGCGACGATAGCCGAGGTCGGAACGCCGTTGCCGATGCCCTTGCCGATGGCGACCAGATCGGGGGTGAGGTTTTCCCAGTCCATCGCCCACATTTTGCCGGTTCGCCCGTAGGAGCTCTGCACCTCGTCGAGCGTAAAGACGATATTGTTGTCCCTGCACCATGCTTCCAGCTGAGTGAGGTATCCGTCCGGCGGGAAGATAAAGCCAGCCGCCCCGAGATACGGTTCGACCATGACCCCGGCCAGTGCTCCGGTGGAATTGGCTCGGACGATTTCGTCGAGTTGTGTCATGCAGTAGTCGATCAGACCTGCGTCGCCACCGCCGACCGGGCTGCGATACGGGTATGGGTACGGGGCGCGAATAACGCCGGGCATGCACGGACCGTATCGGCGCTTGGGCCCGGCCAGGCCGCCCACGCTCGCACCGGCGTAGGTTCGCCCGTGGAACCCGCCGTAAAAACCGATGATCTCATAGCCGCCGGTCTTTCGCTTCATGATGCGGACAGCCGCCTCGGTCGCCTCGCTGCCTGTGGTCAGGAAGAAGCACTTATCCAGGTGATCGGGCAGGTGTGCGACGAGCGCCTCGGCCGCTCGAATGCGGGTTTCATTGGGGCAGTCGTAATTGTTGATCAGCTTGCCGGCTGCGTTGCGGACGGCCTCGACGAGTTTGGGGTGACAGTGGCCGATATTGGTCACCAGCACGCCGCTGGTCCAGTCGATGTAGCGATTGCCGTCGACGTCGTTGACTATGACGCCCTTGGCCGAGTCCCACACGACCGGTGCCTGGAAGCCGGTGGTTTCAGCCTCGACTTTCTTCCAGCGTTCTATCAGTTGGGCGGATTTCGGCCCGGGCAGCGGACCGGTAACATTTGCGATTTTATCAGAAGACACTTTTTTAACCGTCCTTTCCCGTTTGAAAAACCTCGGGATTGACCGGCATTCGTGGGCCGGTCCCGTCGATGAACATGTCGATCGCCTGGACGATTTTCTCACGGATCGTCTGCTCTGCATCTTTGCTGTACCAGCTCAGGTGCGGGGTGAGCACGGCGTTTTCCAGCCCCAGCAGCGGATAATCGGGGCTGGGCGGTTCTTTCTCGTACACGTCGATGCCTGCACCGGCGATGGTGTTGTTTTTCAGCGCTGCGGCCAGGTCGTTCACGTTCACCATTCCGCCGCGAGAGGTGTTTATCAGGTAGGCCGAGGGCTTCATCATCGCGATGGTCTCGGCGTTCATGATGTGTCGCGTTTCGTCGTTGAGCGGTGTGTGCAGCGTGACGATGTCGGAATTGTTCAGGAGCGTTTTCAGGTCTACTGTCTCTATATCCAACTTGGCCTTGCGCTTGTCAGATAGGTACGGATCGCAGATGAGGAACTTCACGCCGAAGTGCTCCAGCTTGTGGTAGGTCAGACTGCCGATCCGCCCGCAGCCGATAATGCCCACCGTCGCGCCGTCCATGCGGAACATCGGAATGACGGGTGCGAAATCCCATTCGCCGCGTGCGACCGAGTCGTCCAGAACCTTGCGGGACCAAGCCACCTTTCTGACGCAGGCGAATATCAGTGCGAGCGCCTGCTCGGCCACTTCGTGCATGCAGTAGTCGGGCACGTATTCCACGCCAATGCCACGTTCGGTGGCGGCGTCGACGTCCACATTGTCGTAGCCGGCGCCGTGGCGGATCACCAGCTTGCACTTTTCCCAGGCATCCATGAGCGTGGGGGTGATCTTCACCATGTTCACCACGACGACGTCGGCGTGGCGGGTTTTTTCGGCGACTTCCTGCTCGCTGGCGGCCTTCAACTGATAGCAGGCGAAGTCCACGCCTCGCCTGGCCATCTCGGCGGTTTCCCAGTCCAGGTCGGTTTCGATGTAATCGGTGACGACAACGCTGATCTTCTCGGCCATGATTATATAGTCCTTGGTTAAGAACACTCGCCGCGTTGGGCGGCTTGCAGGCTTTCGGGTTTTCGAGACGGCGAGTGTACGCCAAAGGCCGGGCTCCGACAATAGCAAAATCATGATTATGACACTTAAATTATAAAAGCGTTGACATATAGTAACTGTTTGGTTACTATGATGCCATTGTTGGAGAACGACGCGTGGCTAAGAAACGAAACCGGCAGGAGAGCATGCAGCGATTGTTGACGGCTGCGTCCGAGGTGTTCGCCGAACACGGCCCGCGGGCGGCGACCATAGACGAAATATGCAGCAAGGCCGATCTCAACAAGCGCATGGTATATCACTACTACGGCTCGAAGGAAGGTCTATACGAGAAGGTCATCGAGGACGTGTACCAGCAGTTTCTGTCGTTGGAGGTTTCGCTGGGTTCGATGCTCCTGCCGGCCGAGCAACTGCTGGAGAACCTCGTGCGCCATTACTACAAGTTCCTGGGGGAGCATCCGGAATTCGTTCGGCTGATCAGCTACGAGAACCTCAACCATGGCCAGGTCGCCGGCCGGCTGAATCTTTCCGGGCAGAAGGCGCCGGTGATTTTGGCGCTTCAATTGGCTCTGCAGAAGGGCCAGGCCGAGGGCAACTTCCGCCCGGGCATCGACGCTATTCAACTGCTGGTGAGCATCTTCTCGCTATGTTTTTTCTACTTCGCCAACCGCCACACTATGGCGCAGTTTCTGGGCTCTTCGGCCCTGTCGCCTGAGCTTGTCGAGAAACGCATTCAACACGTCGCCGAGCTGTTGCTGCATGGAATCGGCACCGAGGCGCTTCAATCGAAGCGACACGAGACTGAGAAAGGGAGCAAATAGATGGAACCTTTGGGACTTGGCCTAATCGGACTGCACCACCAACACCCACGATGGTATCACCCGCTGTGGAGCCATCTGCCGCAATACAAACCGCTGGCCGTAGCCGATGCGGACGAGGCGTTCCTGAAATCTGAAAATGATGAATTCTTTCATCTCGATGCGTACGGCGACTATCGACAACTGCTCGATCGGGACGACATTGACGTGGTGATCCTGTGGAGCGAGCACAGCGAAATGCCCAGCGTTGTTGCAGCCGCAGCCGAGGCGGGCAAGCACGTGATCGTGGAAAAGCCGTGCGCCGCCGACGTCGCCGGGGCCGAGCGCATCGTGGAGATCGCCCGCAAGCATCCGGAAATCCGCATATCCAGCCCGTACTGCTGGCGAACGCACCCGGTCAGCGCGGAAATCCGCCGGGCGGTCGATGCTGGCGAACTGGGCGAGATCACTTCGATGATTGGCCGACTCAACGCGGGCGGCGCGCATCGCTACGTGCGCGATAACGCATTGTGGATGCTCAATGCTTCCCAAGGCGGCGGGCCGATGTGGAACCTGGGAGTGCATTGGATCGATTACTTCCGCTGGCTCACCGGCAGCGAGGTAGCCAGCGTGTGCGGTGCGGTTTCGCCGCCGCAAGGTCCGCCCGAACGCGACATCGAGGACAGCGCGCAGGCCGTGCTGCGGTTCGAAAACGGCGCGACCGCGACACTCGACATCAGCTACGCCCTGCCCGACAGCTACCCAGGCAAGCGCGATATTTACGTTGCGGCTCGCGGGACTGCGGGCAGCTTCGCCTGGGCACCGGCGTGGGAATGCCTGACCGACGAGCTACTGCTGGTCAGCGAGCAACCAGCGGAGGGCGAGGAACAATCCCGCCGCATCGCCGTCGAAAGCAAAGACATTCCCGGCTATTGCGGACACATGGCCTGGGCGTGGCTGGGGGATTTCGCAGCCGCGGTTCGGGAAAACCGCCCGCCCTGCGTTTGCCCGGATGATATACTCAAGGCGATCTACGTGGTGGATGCGTTTGGCCGATCAGTTGAAAGTGGAAAGTTTGAAGACGTGCAGACCGGCTGAAACATCCCGGCCGCGAAAGGGAACACGGTATGAGAATCGGCAAAGCTACTCTTGCCCTCGTTGTGGTGTTGTCGATCGTCGCCTTGGCCGGCCCGACAATGGCCGAGACAGAAGTACGAAATCCATGAAACCGGTAAGATTGTTGACACGCATGTAATGAAGCCTCGCCCCGCAGCCGCAACAGGAAAATAACGCGAACCAGCAGGACGAGCCAGATGGCGAAAATAAAGGCGATCTTCTTTCCGAGCGGTGAGTACTATCAGCGGAACCTGGTCGAATCACTCGGCCAGCACGGCGTGAACGCCTCGCTGAGCGAGGCCGGCTGGGGCTGCTATCTACCGAACTTTGTCGATGGCCTGATCGCACAGCGGCCGGATATCGTGCACCTGCAATGGCCCGAATCGATGATGTCGCTCAACGGCCAACGCGGCGATAGCGAACAGACCGTCCGCGACATTACCGGCGCACTGGAATCGCTGACCGCAGCGGGCATTCGCCTGGTCTGGTCGATGCACAACCTCGCGCCGCACGAACGAATCGCCCCGCAAACCGAAGAGGCAGTCTACTCCGCCTTCGCCGCGATGGTAGTCGGCACGATGCATCATTCCCATTGCGGCAAGGTGCGGGCGCTGGCGACGTATCCCTACCGCGGCGCCCACGCGGTGATCCGGCATGGCTGCGATCAAAACCCCATCGGATGCGATCAAAAACCCGTCGGATGGGATTTGACGCGCACGGCTGCCCGACGTGAACTCGACATCCCAGATGAGAAGCGAATCTATTTGACGCTGGGCGGAGTGCGTCGCGCGAAGCGGCTGGAAACGCTCATCGAGGCCATGCGCCGCCGCAACAATGACCGCGAACTGCTGATCCTGGCCGTCCACGGACAAGACGAATACACCGAACACATTCGCTCGCTTGCACAAGCTGCGCCGAATATCCGCGCGCTTATCGTCAATCGCGCTATCACCGAAGCGGAACTTGGAACCTTTGCTGCTGCCTGCGACGCGTTTGTATTCACCCACGGCGACGTTCACCTGACTTCGGGCGGGCCGCACCTTTCGCAGACTTACCTTCGCCCGCAGGTGACGATGGACGCACCCTACGCCCGCGAGGTATTGGGCGAAGGCGGATTCTATTTCGATCGGGACGGCGATCAGGTGGAGAACCTCAGCCAGGCGCTCGATAGTATTACACCGGAACTGCTGGAAGCCAAAACGCGAATCCTCGCTGACGAGCGAGTTGAATACACATGGGAAAAGTCCGGACGGGATCTGGCGCGGTTCTACCGGGAATTACTGTAAGAAGGACGCAACAATGCCCTGCCACGACCAGCCCGAGCATCTGAAACGGTCCGACCTGTACAGTTCGGTCGCGGACGAATTGCTGGCCGGCTGCATGGAGACTATCGACCGCCAAGGCCGCTGCACGCTCGACCCGGAATACGGCGAGGTCTGGCCCGGTACGGTGATCTACGTCACCGGGGAGCTGCATCGAGTCCGCCAGGTCGATCTGACCGACGTCGGCGGGCGCGATCTGATCAGAATCTCCCAGGCCTATATGCGACAGTGGGATACCAACCACGAAATCAACGTCTGCTTCGCACTGATGGGTTTGGGCCTGCTCGGGCGTAAGGGCCAGGCAAACCCGGTGCTCGATGCAATCGACACGGGTCGTCTGGGGGAACTGCGCGACATCTGTCAGGTTCACAGGAGTTTTGAAAACAACTGGGAAGCGTTCAACGCCTGCATCGCAGCCGGGCGACACCTGGTTTTCGACGAGCCAGCCGAGGCCATGCTTGCCCACGCAGAGAAGATCGCCGCCAAATACGACGCGACCGGCTACTTCGACGACACTCAGCGGGGCGGCAACTACAACAGCTACGCGCTGATGAGCCTCAACTATTGCCTTCGCGCCGCGGAACTGCTGGACGAAGGCGACGCGGTCCGCGAGCAAATCGAGAGTCGATTTCGCCCGCACGTCGATACGCACGTTTCGCTGATTCGCGAGCTGATCAGCCCGGACGGGACCGGCTGGACTTTCGGCCGCAGCGCCGGCGCTCTGGGACAGATGCAGTGCATCGCGCTATTGGAGCAGGTGCTCGCTAAGGGCTGGCTGAGCGGTGCGGATGCTGCGTGGGCGCGCGGGGCTGGCAGGGCGATGACGCTGCGAATGATCGATCTGTTCTGGGATGCAGACCGGCGATGGTTCTGCTTTCACGACGATGAGCGCAAGGCTTATAAGTATCGTAAGTCGCTACCGATGGCGTGGGATCTGCTGCGGTATTATCTGCAACTGGAGGCCTGCGCCCGCCAGGACGAGCGGCGCGGCGATCTTGCTGAAGCAGACACGATCCACGCAGGCCCGCGTGCTAAGGAGATCGTCACCGACCCAAACGCAAAGACCGCTATCTATGTCTGGTCCGATGGGCTGGACCACGTGGTCTTGCCGATTATGGGCGGGCCGGAGCACGTCACCGGCGACTCGCTGCCGCACCCGTGCGCGCGAGGTCTGTTCGAGTGGGTCACCCAGACGCCGGCGCCGGTTCTCGTGCCGCGGTTCGTGATCTCCGGCGAAGGCGACGGCGAGCCGATCGAGGCCTGGCCGGCCTGGCGAGCGGCGAGGACGGAACTGGACCGGCGCGACGACTGCGACGTCTATCGCGTTGTGTTTGATCCGCTGTACGATTCGGCCGGTGCGCCTGTGAAGGTTGGCCTATCCGACTGCGTGGAGTACGTCTTCTCGCCGGGGCGGTTCGAGCGAATCGACACGCTCGAAGTGACCACGACGGTTCGGCTGGAGTCGCTGGACATGGAAGTGCTGCAGCCTGCCACCCACAGCCGATGGCGGGACGGTTACGGCGAAGTTTACCCACTGGAGGTTTCGTTCGAGTCGGACCTGCCGGGCGTATCGATCTCGGCGCCGCTGGATATCAGCAACGACCCGGCCTATCGCAACTACTACGGCCACCCCAGCCGCTGCTGGCGAATCAGCGGCGAACAGATGCTGCTTCGCCCGGGGCGGTATCAACTGACCACGCATATCCGATGGAAATAGCCGGCGTCGTTTCGGAGCTATTGCCTGCTATTGCATCATCAAAAACTCTAATTCTTTACTATCAAGCTCATTAGGTAAAAAGGAGTTCTTTTTCTGTATACGCATTATTCGAATTATTGCTGAGTTATTGCTGGATAGGGGCAGATTCAACACCGATAAGTACGTGGGATAACGGGTAGTTTGGGTGATGCAGTTGGCTGCTAAGCTGCGGCTGCCGGTAAGGCGTCGCTGGGACGTACATATGAAGAGTGTTCGAACAAAATTTGCCTGCATGGTTGGTGTGCTTGCCTTGGCGCTGGCTGGGTTCGCGGTTTATCGAACCTGGTCGGTCTCCCGAAATCATGCCGATGAAATCGTGGCCCGCCAGGCCGAGATGGCGACGGAATTCGAACTGGCTGTTCGAAGGTATGTAGACGAGGAAATATATCCCCGTGCCCTCCTTGAGGCCGAGGAAGATAGTTTCATTCCTGAAACCATGTGCGCTCCGTATACCTCACGAAAGGTCTTTGACGAGGTGCGCAAGGCATTTCCCGACTATATTTTGAAATTTTCTTCCGAAAAACCTCACAATCTGGCCAATCTGGCCAGTGCCGAAGAACTGCAGATCCTCGACTATTTCAAGCGTAATCCTGGCATCGATCGCTGGGCTGGCGAACTGACAATCGCCGGCCGCCCTTATTACGCCAACTTCCGCGCGCGGCGCATGCAAATGGGTTGCCTTCGCTGTCATGGCGACCCCAATGGCGCACCGACCTCGTTAATCGCACGGTACGGCTCGCAAGGCGCGTTCCATCACAAGGTGGGCGAGGTGATGGCGATGGATACCATCGCCATGCCCATGGACACAATCCGTGCCGCTTCCATGCGACAGGTGTATTTACAATCGTTGGTCATGCTCCTCGCGGTGGCCATCGTCTGTGGCGCGGTGCTGCTGGTATTCCACCGGTTGGTCAGCCGGAAATTGAAGTACATCACTCGGCATTTCAGACAATTGGCCGATCAGACCGACATCCGCGCCATCGATCCGATCCAGATAGGCGGCCACGACGAAATATCGGAACTGGCCGAAGGATATAACCAACTCGCTGCCAGGCTGAGCGAAGTCCACTCCTCCCTCGAAGAAAGGGTCCGTCAGCGAACCGAGGATCTGGCCGAAGCGAACAAACTGTTAAAGAACGAAATCGAAGAGCGCGAACGGTCGCAGCTGGCCCTGCGTGACAGCGAACGCCTGGCTCGCGAACGAGCCGAGATGCTGCGGCACGCCCTGAACGAAATTCTTCGCCTGCTCAACGACGCCAAAAACGCGACCCATCGCAAAACGCGTTTCGATAACCCGACGCTCGTGACCTGCTGGAAAGTGAAAAATTGCAACCAAAACGAGTGTCCATGCTTCGGCCAGGAGAAAATTCGCTGCTGGCAGGTAGACAATACCTTCTGTGGTGCATCCGGTATAAATTGCGACGACTGCGTCGTGTCTCGCCAAGCTGTTACCGAGCCGGTCTTCGAAATCGGTGAAGCGTTCAACAATATGATGGTGATTCTCGAAAAACGCCACAAGGATCTCGAGGTAGCCCTGGCCGAGGCAGAGCAGGCTTCGGTCGCCAAGAGCGAATTTTTCGCCAACATGAGCCACGAAATCCGCACGCCGATGAACGCGATTTTGGGGATGACCGAACTGGCCCTGGATACCGAATTGACGGATGAGCAACAGGAGTACCTTGAAACGGTTCACCAGTCGGCCAGTGTCCTGCTGGAGGTCCTCCAGGGTGTCCTGGATTTCTCACAGGGCGGAGCCGGCAAGCTCCAGATAAATCGAAGGCCATTCCGGCTGCGCGAATGTCTGTCCGGCGTGATGACGCTACTGAGTGGCAGCGCCCAGGACAAAGGGCTTCAAGCCAGCCAGCAGATTGCCGATGACGTTCCCGACGAGTTGGTCGGCGATTCCGGTCGATTGCGACAGATCATGGCTAAGCTGCTGAGCAATGCCGTGAAATTTACCGAGCAGGGCAGCATCGACATCCAAGTCATACAAGAGGCCCGCGAAAATGATTGGGTTCGTCTGCGATTCGCCGTGCGGGATACGGGCATTGGCATCCCGGCCGACATGTTTGACTCCATCTTCGGCGTCTTCGAACAGGTCGACGGCTCGCATACTCGACGATACGGCGGAACGGGGATGGGCCTGGCGATCGCTCGGCAACTGGTGGAAATGATGGACGGGCAAATCAGCGTCGAAAGCAAGCCCGGAGAAGGAAGCACGTTTATTTTCACGGTCCGATTCGACGTGGCTGGCGAAACGTCATCTCACAATCAAAGCGAACTGGAAGCCTTGCCCGCACCGGCTGCGAACTAGGACGAATTACCCTTCCAGCTTATGCATGTGCTGCTGGTGGAAGACAACCCCGTCAATCTACGATTGGCATCACGAATGCTGCAAAAGCAGGGGCACACGGTCCGCGAAGCGAACAATGGACTTGATGCGTTGGGGGTTTTGGCGTGCGAGTCCTTCGACGTGATCCTGATGGATATTCAAATGACGAAAATGGACGGCCTGGCCAAGCCAATCAACAAAACCGAATTGCGTCATGTCTTGGCCAAGCTGAATCCCAATCCGCAGCAACCAGCGGCGGTGTAGCCATCGGGCCGTTGCGCAGCGTATTTCTCTGATCGCGCTATTTTCTCAGCTGATTTTCGTGTACCACGGCAGGCGCGAAAGCGGAACGGAGATTTCCTGCTCGCACGGCCCGGTCACTTCGCTGCCGTCGTCGCCCTTCCATACGCCAGCCGGGAAGTGAACCATGCGCGATTCGGCGCCCTTGGTCAGGATCGGCGCGACGAGGAACTCGCTGCCGAGCATGTACTGATCGGCGATCGTCTCCATGTTTTCGGCGGGGAACTCGTAGGCCATGTTCCGTAGCATCGGCTCGCCGGTCCTGGCGGAATGCTTGGCGATTTCAAGAACCTTGGGGCCGAGTTTCGTGCGGAGTTCGACCATCTCCATCACCAGCTTGTAATGCTTTTCGTCCAGCACGCGATTGGGCAGCATCGAATACTGGATGATCGGGAAGAACGTCGACAGCTGCGCCCAGCGGACGAAATTCTCCTGGTCGAGTTCAAAGCCTTCCACGAGCGAGGTGTCTTCCCCGCCGCCGACCATGTCCGGGGCGATGTAGGGATAACCCACCAGTCCCTGGGCGATCGTGGTCGGCAGCAGGTCCGCCATGCCGTTTTCGCCCCAACTGGAATGCTTGTCCCGCACGCGCTGCAGCAGGTGCTGGCCGCCGAGCTTCCAGCAAGCGCGGTACTCGCTGAGATCGTACTTGAGCCCCAGCCGACCGAACTCTTCGCAGAATTCGTTGATGTTGCGCGGGGCGTGAGTTTCGAGGTCACCCTGGAACAGCCAGGGGTCGCCGCCGTCGAACTTGAACCCGTCGATGCCGTACTCTTCCACCAGCGCGTCGAGCTGCCCTTGATACCACGCGTAGGCTTCCGGGTGCGAAATATCCAGTATCGCGCCGTAGCCGTTCCACCATTTGCGGATGAGCGGCTCGTCCTGCCCGCGCTCACGGAGCAGCCAGCCCTTGTCGCGCAGATCTAGATAGTCGCGCGTGTCGGGCGTTACGAAGTGGCTGACCCAGAGCATGACCTGGAAGCCCTTTTCGTGCAGCCAATCGACCATCTTCTTCGGTTCGGGGAAGGCTTCGTAATCCCATCGCCACGTGCAGTTGCTGCGGTACCACCAGTCGTCGATCATGAACACGCCGGGCGGCATGCCGCAGTCGATGATTTCTTGGGCGTACTTGTAGACCTTCTCCTGGGTGGGGTTGCGCAGCATGTCGATCCATGCGTTGTACTGCGGCGCCAGGAAAGATTGCTCGTTGGGCGTTCGCCCCGAGGCAGGGAAATGCGCCTCGCTGGCGGCGAGGTAAGCGCCGCGAAGATTATCATGGCCGTCACTCTGAACGATTTCGCCCAGGGCGTCGTCGATAGTCAGCACCCCGCCCTTGAATTCGAACGTGAACGGATCGTCCGACCAGACGTATCTGCCTTGGGAGGAAACCAAGAGCGGGCAGCCCTGGTTGCCCCACAGGTTCACGCCGAGTTCTACCCGGTATTCGCTGTCGGCGGTGAAGGGCATCTGGTCGCCGTGTCGGCAGGCCCCGCCCCACCAGTATTCGTTATCCAGGAGTTGAATTTCGGTTTTTCCAGCAGCCATGTGCGTCTCCTATACAAAAACATGTGTTTATAATTCGATTTGGATCATGGAGCCTGGCAGCACGTCCAGATGCGCCCAGCCGTCCAGCGAAACGGTTTCCTGGCGGACCTGCTTGCCGAAGCAATCGAAAAACGTAACCTTGGCGGTCTTGACGCCGGGTGCGTTGACGAACAGGTCTTTGCTGAAGGTAGCGTTGAGCACCGTCGCCGACCGGTCGATCGTGATCGGCCCACCGTCGTTGACCAGGAAGTAAAAGTCACGATCGCCCGCATCGAGTTTGAAGCGATTGTTCTCGCCGTCGAGCGGCACGCGGTGGTTCATGAACGCACTAACGTTGTCGTTGTACCACTTGTTGCAGTGGGCCAGAACGTTCTTGTTGTTCTGGTTCAGCCGGTCCAGATCGATGCTGTAGGTCGGAATGCCCACGGCCATCATCTTCAGCGCGATGCATGCGGCGGCCTCGGGCGAATCCTCGTCGGTGATCGTCTGGTAGTCGTTGATCGCGAACGGCGAGTAGCCCTGCACGTAGGCGGTCCGCATGAAGTTGCCCTCGGTGTTGTAGGGCGTGTCGCCCGCGCGGGTCATCGAGCCGTACTGGGAAAGGAAAGGCGTGCCGTAGTTCTGCTTGAGTTCGATGATATAGTCCGGCTTGATAGCGCGGGTGCGCTCGGCGATCAGCTTGAGGGTTTTATCGAGCCCTTCCATCATGCTATCGCAATCGTGCTGATGGTCGGCGTTGCCGCAGCGAATGTTCGGCACGCAGTTGAACAGGTCGTACTTCGCCCCGTCGAAGTCCCACTCTTCGATGAACGAGCTGCAGATGTCGGCCATGATCTCGCGGGCCTCGGCACACATGAAGCACAGCGAATAGAACTTATTGGGCGTCTCGACCAGTTCGCCGTCTTGCGAGGCGACGAAATACTTCTTCCGCTCGTCGTAGCAGTCGGCCCCGGTTGCCACCGCGTGCGGCGCGCACCAGATCAGCGGGCGACCGCCTGCCGCCTTGACGTCGCGGACGAGTTGGTTCATGTCCTTGATCTTGGTCGGGTCGGGCCGCCAATCGCCGATGTTAAGCTCCACGTCCAGGTCGTTATCCAGCCCCGGGCCGAACCACCCATCGTCGATGATGTAGTTCTTGATGCCGAGCTTGACGCCCTCTTCGACGTTGTGGACGATCACTTCGTCGGTCACGTCGTCGCTCATCCAGTCGGTCCAGCTGCACCACAGCGGCGCCATCGACGCGACGTTGCCGACGTCTGGGACATTGAAAATCTTCTTCTGATAGCCGGCGAAGTCGCGCAGCGTCATCAGCCACGGCTCGCCCTGCCCGTCGTCGAAGCGGCGATAATAAAAATGCTCGGTTACCGACCCGTCGGCATTCGCGCGGGCGATGGCTGATGGGATCGGATACAGGTTCGTGCCGCGCTTGATCCGCATCGACAGGCGGCGCATGTACACGATCAGTGCTCGCGGGACGGCCGGCTCGAGCGTGCGGAACTGCGTTTCGTAATTGCGCCCGATCACGCCGAACGCCATGGCGGTGTTGAGATCCTGGCCGGTGAAGATGTACAGCGGCATCTTGAAGTCGTTCACCGCCGACTCCTTCTCCATACCCCAGAAACTCACCATCTGCGTGGCGTTGATGTACCAGCGGCCAGACTCGGGAATGATGACCTTGTGGTAGTTCCGTATGTCGGTGAACAGGTCATACTCGATGCTGGCGACCGGGTCGGACGCTGCGGGCGGGGTGACGGTAACCGGCGCGGGAGACTCGGCCCCCACCGATAGCTTCACGCCTTCGATCTCGCCGGCGAACGCCTTGCCCGGCTCGATGCCTTCGAACAACACCTCTTTGCCGGAACCAAGAAACACTCGAACCTTCAGTTGCACAGCCACTATTACGCTCCTTTAATCTCGTAGTACCACGTCTCGTCGCGCGAACTGCGCGCTTCGAAGACCATTTTATTTGTCAGACATTTCTGGAAAGCGACCTTCTCGGTCTGGCCGGCGCGATCGTATCGAATGATTTTTTTCGGAGTGAAGTCAGCCGGTATATCCAGGATCACCTTGCCGTCCAGCAGCGCCGCTGCATAGATCGCCGCGCCGGTATAGACGGCCAGCACGTTGCCCCCCTGATACGTTCGAACGTGCGATTCGCCCGGCGCGGTGGCGAATTCCATGCGGTCGTAGTCGATGCTCAGCCGCGAACGATCCGCAGCGAGTGAGAATTCATACAGCTTCCAAGCCGCCGAAATCGTGCGGTACTGGGCGGGCGTGATCTGCACCGGACAGCCGCCCATCGCGCCTTGAAAGCGCAGTCGCCCGTCGCCGCGGTGGAACGCGCTGAACACGTTCGGCGCGCCCGTCACGGCCTTGATGAACGTCGTCGCTCCGATAACCTTCTGATACGACGCCCAGTCGTCGGTGTCGATGGGTTTGTCCGGCAGCAGCCAGCTTGCGGTCTGGGCTCGCTGGACGTGCAGGTCGTGATTGACCTCCGATGTATTGCCCATGCGGACCACGTCGAAACAGTCGGCCAGCAGTGGGTTCAAACACGCCAGAAAAATCGCCGCCGCAGGGTCCGCCACCCGGGTGAAGCTGCGAATGTCCTGCAGCACGGCCTGCAGGTATCGCTCGCCGAGGCCATAGGCAGGCGTCGCAAGGCAAGCATCTATCGGCGGTAGGAACTTCGTGCCGGACACCTTCAGGCCATCTGCGTTGAGTCCGTCGGCTGAAAGCATCAATACGACCTTCCCGGCGATATATTCGCGGAAAGCGTCGCAGGACCAGTCGAACAGGAAGTGTTCGCGTCCGCTGCGGGCGGTTGTGCAGCGTTCGCCGTCGGGGCCTCTCAGCAGGAACTCCGGATGCTCGCGAACGATTTTCGCATTTTGGACAACCAGGAACGGGTTGAAGTACAGCACGACATGGCGGCCTTGCGACTGAAGGTGGGCAATGTACTGTTTTAGCGAGCCTGCAAGCCGCGCGTCATCGGCGTCCCAGTCGCCCAGACCGACAGACCAGCCCTCGTCGAGGACGATCGTTTTGGGAAAGATGCTTTCCTCTGCCAGCTTGGCCAGTGCGGAGTCGACCAGTTCGCAGGTCAGGTACTTCTCGCTGCCGACCTCGCTGGTGAAAGCGCCCTCGGCCAAATGCTTGGCGTAGACCTGATCGCCCCAGCTCGTGTAGATCGCATCGCGCACCCAGGCGGGCGGGGCCGACGCGGCCGGTTCACATGCTTGCCGGATCGACTCGCGATACGCATCGAGCACACCGGTGCGGCTGTCGGCGATGCAGACTGCAACGCGGGGCGATGTGAACTGCCCGTTTCGCGCGTGCGAGCCGTGGTCGAACGAAAGCGACATCTGCGAAATGCTCAGCGTCGCGTCGATCGGGATCTGCGTTTCGGGCACGTCGGCCAGGCCGAAACCAACCAGTTGCTCGCCCGAGCGAAGGGCCAGCAAATACGGCGGGATAACGTAATTGCCCCAGTCCAGTTGCCAGAACCCATCGTACGCTCGCCGCCTCGATGCGATCTGCACGGGCGTCGTGATCCGCTCTGGGATATCGAACCGCTCCAGGTCCGGGTCGAAGTTTTCGACCTGGCTGAACGACCCGCGGAACGCGCCAGGCTGGAATTTTACGATCCCGTTCGCCTCGGGCAGTTCGTAGCGATACACGAAGCCTTTTTCATGGAACTCGAAGTGGATCGTGATCGGCCCGGCGGCTGAGTTGGCCACAACCTGGGCGCAATCGTCGCCGATGCAAACCTCGCTGACGACGAAGTCGGCTACGACCTCACCATTGATCGACGGAACAAAGCGAATGTCCAGCACGTCCCGCGCCGGCTCAGCGGAACTCAGCACGCCGCGGGCGCCGTCGCTGGTGACGATCAATTGCCAGCCATCGCCAGCGGAGAAGAAATTCGTGTTGTCGCCTTCGATTCGGATCATGCAGGTAGCGAATAGGTGATTCGGTAGTACTTCAGCGGACCGCAGCAGCGACGCGCTTCGAATAGCATCTCGCCATCGAGAAGTTCAAAGTCTGCGATAGGCTCAGCCGCATCATTGCGGTCGATTTGTTCTAGCGCGACATTCGTCGCACCCGGCGGAAGCGGGACGGCCAGTGCTGCATCGGCGATGCTCGCCACCCAGGCCGACTCGGTGTCATAAACAGCCGCCGCCTGGTTGCCGCACAGTGTGGTCGCCGCATAAAAGCCGGCAAGCGGCCCGGCAGTGTTGTCGGAAAATTTTCGCCAGAAGACTTTCGCGAACGGGTCTATGTGGATTTCCTGCGTCAGGTCCACGGGCGTTTTGGCGTAGAGGTCAAAAATCGAGGCCAGCAGTTCCAGTTCGTCCTGGCGAGGTGTGATGGAATATCCCCACGAGGCCTTGAGTTTGCGGGCGCCGCCGCGTTTGTGGGCTGCGTAGAGCGACGGCACGCCGTATGCAATTTTGCGAATGTTAGCACGCACGGTGTACAGATCGTAACTGGGCCAGTCGTCCAGGTCGCTGACGCCCACGCCGCACAGCCATGCCGCCCAGGCACGTTCTTCGTATGCGTCGAGATTATATTCCATCGCGTCGTGGATGCGGTGCAGGTCGTACGTTCGGTTGAACAGCGGATTGCCCGCCGTCGCGTTGATACAGCAGTCGGGCTTGATCTGCTTGGCCTGGTCGTACATGTACTTCGACGCGTTGTAGTGGAACCGCTCCCCGGTGCCCCAGTCCGGGTCGTGAAAAACGTTGTCGATCGTCGGCGGCTGGTGCGTGCAGTCGATCTTGATCCCGTCGGCGTTCAGGCCATCGGGTCTGAGCATGAACTCCATGTCCGCCCTGCACAGTTCGCGCATGGTCGGGTGCGTGTAGTCGCTCTGATAGTTCACTTCCGTCCCCAACCGGATCACCGACATCGGCGTACCGTCGCGCTTCATCACCGCAATTTCGGGGTGCTCGCGGTAATGGCTGGATTGGGCGGCGATGAAGTACGGCGAGTACCACACCAGGACTTTTTTGCCCTTCGCCTGGAGGCGAGCGATGGTGGCCCGGAAGTTTTTGAACCGCTCGACGTTCGGCAGCCATTCGCCGTTGGTGATGAACCAGCCGTAGTCGATGATGATGATTTCGTAGTGAATCGCGTGAACTTCGAGGAAGCCCAGACACGCCTCCAAAAACGCGTCGTTGCAGTAGTTGTTGGTCATGGTCATCTCGCCTTCCAACTGCTGCGTACTGCGATCCGTCTGGTACTGGTACATCTGATCGGAGAAGAAGCAGTAGATCGGCCCGGCCCAATCGGGCGACCATTGATCGTTGCGAACGGCGAGGCCGTCGGCGTACAGGCGATCTACGTAGGTCTTGGCTGCGGCGACCTTGTCGCCCTTGGTGAAGAACGTGATTCGCGGGAAGGCGTATTCGCCCGTGAGTTTCAGGTTCCCGCCGTAGTAGAAGTCCGTAACGGCCAGGCCGTCGGCGAACGTCATGTTCAGGCCGTACTCGCTGGCGGGGATTTCCATGGTTCCCACGCCCAGCCAGTCGTCGCCGGTTCGCAGGGCTGCAAAGTACGGCGGAATGATAGTCCGCCCGCCCTCGTGCGGAAAGTTGTTGTCCTTGTCGAAGCGGAACGACGGGACGCCGAGCTTGAAGCAGATCTTGGCCGAGGCGGGGATTCCGCTGCCGTAGCGGTCCGGGCAGACGATGAAGAACTCTTCCAGCCGGTGCGGCGAGGCGTGTTCGTGGCCGGGGCCGTCCTGGCCATAATGCACGCAGGCAATCTCCACGTCCGCTTCGATCGGCCGGCCGACAAGCCAGTAATCGACGGCGCCGTCCAGAAACTGGACGTGGATTTCCTTCTCGGTGAAGTCGTCGCGGCTGGCGAAGACGAAATGCCCGTCTTTCGCTTCGATCAACTCGGCCGGCGACTGGCTGGCCTGCCGGTCGAGGTATTCGATCGCAGCCGACAGCTTGAACTCGTAGTAGCACTCGTCGTCGCGATCGAAGAAGCGCAGTACCGCAGCGGCCGGGTCGAGTTCGGCTCGGCCGGCTTGGAGAGAGACGCTCATCGCTTTATCTTTGTTTGGATCAGCCACTATTGGATATTGTTGGACATTTGCGGCGGTGCGATATCGCCAAGGTGGATCATCTCGCCAAGGTGGATCATCTCGCCACGCGAACGTGACATCATCGCCGTATTGGCCATTTCATGCAAGGCCGGCGAGGCCCTTTTCCGCACAGCCCGCCGGAATTGCTTTGGAAAGGATGTTCGCTAAGCATTAAACTCTGTTATCCGGCTATATAGAGCATTTTCAACGTATCCGTAGCCGCTGCACGTTTGGACGAAGCAATTCCGCAGCGCCGGGCATACACAAGGAGACGCTTGTGAAGTTACGACACTCTGTCATGGCAGGTCTTATGGGCCGACAGGCCGACCGGTTTCACCAGTATCAGCCGGCCCGCGATTTCGCCGAATGCCTCGCAAGTTGCGCCCAGGTCGAAGGCGCAGAGGGCATCGAAGTGGTCTACCCGCAGAACTTCGGCGATGACATAGACGCGGCTGTCCGGCAGATCAAGGACAGCGGGCTGGCGGTCTCGGCCGTCAACCTAAACGTCAAGGGCGAAGATATCTACGGGGCCGGTGCGTTCACCTCGCCCGACCCGGCCGTCCGAGCCCACGCAGTGGCGGCGATGAAAAAGGCCCTGGACCTGGCGGCTGAACTCGGCGCCGAGATGATCACCTGCTGCCCGCTGATCGACGGACATAACTACAGCTTTCAGGTCGATTACCTGTCCCAATGGAAGTGGCTGGAGCAGTGTCTCGCCGAAGCAGTAGCCCACCGCGACGACGTGCGGATCAGCCTGGAATACAAGCTCAACGAATCGCGCAACTATTGCATCCTGCCGGACGTGGGGCGAACGCTGTTTCTGTGCGAGCGGCTGGGCGCCAAGCAGTTCGGTGTGACCATGGACGTCGGCCATGCGCTGATCGCCAAGGAAACGCCGGCCGAGGCGCTGTGCCTGGCAGCCCAGGTGGATCGGCTGTTCTACGTGCATTTTAACGACAACGCACGCGAGTGGGACTGGGACATGCTTCCCGGCTCGGTGGGCCTGTGGGATCTGGTCGAGCTGGTATACTACCTCGACCGCATCGACTACGACGGCTGGGTTGCCTACGACGTCAATACCCGCAATGGCGACCCGGTCGAAACGATGAGCGCTTCGATCGAGTTGGTGAACACGGCTATTGCGCTGCTGGACAAGATCGGCCGGGACACCATCGCCGGCTTCATCGCCGAGGGCATTCCCGCTAGAACATTCACCAAGCTGGCGAGGTCGCTTCTATGATCCCCGCCGACCAGCTAACCCAGGCGCGCGAGCGGTCTTGCGAAATGATTCGCCAGGCTGGCGTCTGCGTTCACCCTGAGCAGTTGGCCGACATTCAGGTGGTGGATTTCGGCATTGGCGAGTTGGACCAGATCGGCCTGCAAATGCTGGTGGTAGCCAACACGCCGGTGCTGACGGTGAAACTGCTGATGTTGCTGCCTGGCCAGACCTGTCCTCAGCATCGACACGGGCCATTTGGCGATTCGCCCGGCAAGGAAGAAACGTTCCGCTGCGTGTGGGGCGAGTTGTATGTGATGATGCCCGGCGAGCCAACGGCCAACCCGCACGCGAGCCCGCCAGCCCATCGACGCGAGCATTTCAGCTCGTGGAACGAGACGGTATTGCAGCCAGGCGAGCAGTTTACATCGCCACCCGACACGCCGCATTGGTTCCAGGCAGGCCCGCAGGGGGCAGTGCTATGGACGTACGAAACCAAATCGACCGACCAGGCGGACCAGTTCGACGATCCCGACGTTGCCGAAAAGTGCGGCAAACTTGTCGAGTCGGATTGACCGCTTGAGATAGAGAGAGACATGAGTATGAAGATCGCAATCGATTGTGACCCGGCCGCGCCGCAACTCAAAGAAATTATCGTGGCGCACCTGAAAGAGCAAAACGTGGACGTGACCGACCTGGATTACCTGGCCGATCACGACGTGGATTACCCCGACATCGCGTTTCACCTGGCGCGGCAGGTGGCGGCCGGCCGCTACGACCGCGGAATTCTGCTGTGCGGTACGGGGCTGGGCGTGGCGATGTGTGCTTGCAAGGTGCGTGGCGTTTACGCCGGAACGTGTCACGACGTGTTTTCGGCCCAGCGCCTGCGCAAGAGCAATGACGCGCAGATCCTCACGATGGGCGCCCGCGTGGTCGGGTCGGAACTTGCCAAGACTATCGTCGACGCCTGGCTGGAATCGGAATTCGTCGGCGGCGGGTCGGCCCCGAAGGTTCAGCGGATGCGAGAACTGGAGCAACAGCAATTCGACGGCAACGATGACTGAAAAAAATATTCAGGGATAAGTCGCATGCAGCGAATCATTAACGATCTGGAGCAACAACAATTCGACGGCAACGACGACTGAAAAAAATATTCAGGGAGAAGACGCATGCAGCGAATCATTAACGATCCGGACCAGGTAGTGGACGACATGCTGAAGGGTTTTCTCAGCGCCTACCCAAAGCGCATCGCGACGACTGGCAATCCGCGGACGGTCAAGTACGCCAAGGCGCCGATCGCCGGTAAGGTGGGGGTTGTCACCGGCGGCGGGTCGGGCCACCTGCCCGCCTTCATCGGTTATGTAGGTAAAGGCCTCTGCGATGCGGCGGCTGTAGGCGAGGTGTTCAGCTCTCCGCCCGCGATGGCGTTTTTCGAAGCGTTCCAGGCTGCAGACGGCGGCAAGGGCGTTGCGTGCCTTTACGGCAACTATTCGGGCGACAATATGAACGTCAAAATGGCGATCGAGATGGCCGAGGACGAAGAGATCGAGGTCAAAACCGTCGTTGCTAATGACGACGTGCCCTCTGCCCCACTCGCAGAGCGCGACAAGCGGCGTGGCGTGGCAGGCGAGGTGTTCATGTGGAAAGCCGGCGGGGCAAAGGCTGCCATGGGCGGTGACCTGGACGAGGTGATCGCCGTCGCGCAAAAAGCTATCGACAACACTCGCAGCGTCGGCGTCGGCACGGACCCGTGCACGATACCCGCCGTGGGACATCCGAACTTTTCCATCGAGCCGGGCAAGATGGAACTAGGCATCGGCCATCACGGCGAGCCGGGCATGAAGGTGATTCCGCTTCAGACGGCTGCCGATATGGCCAAAACGATGGTCGACGTAATCCTGCCCGATCTGCCCTTCGCCGCCGGAGACGAGGTGGTGGTGCTGGTATCGGGACTGGGCGCTACGCCTGTGATGGAAGAATACATCCTCTTCGGCGCGGTGGCCGATCTGCTGGCCGAGGCCGGGCTGAAAGTGTACCGAAGCTACGTGGGGGATTATTTCACCTCGTTGGAGATGGGCGGCGTGACGCTGACGCTGATGAAAGTCGACGACGAACTCAAGGAATGCATCGACTACCCGTGCGAGTCGATGGGCCTGACGCAACTGGCGAAGGAATAATCTTTTACAAATCGCTTCTCAGGTCGAAATGTATCATTACGACAGTGTGCAAGGAGTATGGAATGTCTTCTTTCAGCAACAAGGATGGCGTGGTGATTATGGTGGCGTTGATCGACGCCATCGAGGCCAACCGGCAGAAGCTCAGCGACATCGACGGGCTGATCGGCGACGGCGATCATGGCATTAACATGAACAAGGGCTTCCAGCTTTGCAAAGCGCAGTTGGACCCGGAAACGATGAACTTTTCCGAATCGCTCAAGCTGCTGGGCACGGCCCTTATCGAGAGAATCGGCGGCGCCATGGGTCCGCTGTACGGCTCGTTCTTCCGGGCGATGGCGCGGGCTTGCAAAAAGACGGACCGGATCGACGCGGCGACGTTCGGCGAGATGCTGGCTGGGGCCGAGGCGAAAATTCGCGATTTCGGCGAGTGCGAGGTGGGAGACAAAACAATATTGGACGTCTTGGCGCCGGCGGGTGCAGCGTTTCGCAGCGCAGCCGAGAACGGCGAGAACTTTCTTGAGGCGCTGGCAGCGATGACGGAAGCGGCTGAGGCTGGTCGCGAGTCGACCGTGGACATGGTGGCCAAAAAGGGCCGGGCAAGCAGGCTCGGCGAGCGGTCTCGCGGCGTTCCCGACGCCGGGGCCACCAGTTGCTGCGTTATACTGACTACGATGGCTACAGAGGCAAAAACGCTGTTGGGCTGATTTTTCGCCTAGCCGAATCTGCTATATGGCTGTGACTTATGGAATATGCCAGATATTAAAGACGCTCACAAAGGCTTTGTGCCGATAATATCTGCTAGAATCAAGAGATAACAGCAGCCGTAATGGCTTGGAAAAACATTTCGATGCAACCGGATACATTGGCCTTGGGGCTTGCCGGGGATGTGCGTGGCGGGCGTTGAATCGCCACAAAGGCGGGCTCAACCCGATCGACTCGGGAAGGATTGGGCATTTTGACGGAAACTCGCACCGATCATGCAGCCTTTTATCGCAGCATCGTGGAAGACCTGACGGAATTCATTATTCGCTGGCTGCCGGACGGAACGCACACGTTCGTCAACGAAGCCTATTGTCGCTATTGCGGGCGAACTCGCGAAGAACTCATCGGACTCAGCTTCTTTCCTTATCTGATTGTGGAAGATCGCGAATATATCAAGCGGCAGATAGCATCCCTTTCTCCAGACCATCCGGTTGTCTTCAGTGAATATCGAACTCGCCGTCCGGATAGGAAGATCGCCTGGCAGCAATGGACCGATCGCGGCATTTTCGACGATGACGGCAACTTGTTGGAAATCCAATCCGTCGGGCGAGACATCACCGATCGCAAAGATGCTGAAGAGTCACTGCGAACCAGCGAAGAGAGTTACCGCAACGTCTACGACACGGCCCCACTGGCCTTCGTCCTCTGGGATACCGACGGCCGTATCACCGGCTGGAATGATCGTGCCGAGAAAATATTCGGCTGGTCCCGCCAAGAGGCTCTCGGGAAAAACCTCCTTGAGCTTCTGGTGCCCGAGCATCTTCTCCCTCGCATCACAGAGGTTGTTGATGGCCTTGTTCGAGGACAGATTGCTCGTAAAGTGACCAACGAAAACCTCACCAAGAGCGGCCGAATTATCACATGTGAATGGAACAGCTCGGCCCGCTTCGATAGCAGCGGCAATGTCGTTGGAGCGATTTCTCTTGCTCTGGACATCACCCAGCGTATCAAGGCCGAGGCCGAAGCCCGGGCGATACTTCAGACGTCGTCCGATATCGTCAAATCCATTCCTTCGGGGCTGTTCATCTACCAGCACTGGCCCCCAGCCTCGTTGAAGCTGATCGAGGCCAACCCCGCAGCAATTGAGCTGACCGGAATCCAGGTCGAAAAGTTCATTGGCAAGGAGTTTGATGTGATTTGGCCGAGCGCCAAAGCCGATGGGTTGACCGACCATCTTCTGGCCGTCATGGAAACCGGCAAAACCTTCGAGACCGAAGAATACTCTTACGAAGACAACAAACTCCAGGGAGCTTTCCGCATTCGCGCATTTAGAATGCCGAACCAGCGCCTCGGCGTGGCGTTTGAGAATATCACCGATCAGAGGCTGGCCGAACGGGAAGCCGCGCAGCTGCAAGAGCAACTTCTGCAAGCACAGAAAATGGAAGCCATAGGGAGATTGACGGGCGGCATCGCGCATGATTTCAACAATCTGCTCACTCCGATTCTTGGATACTCCGAGCTGCTGATAGGGGCGCTGCCGGCTGACGATCCTCAATACGAAGAGCTCGACGAAATCCGCAAGGCTGCGTCAAGGGCCCGCGACCTGACTCGCCGGCTGCTGGCGTTCGGGCGGCGCCAAGCGCTGGAGGTCCGAGCACTCGATCTGAATGACGTAGTCGCCCAGTGCCATAAAATGCTCAGCCGGGTGATCAAGGAAAACGTTGAAATTGAAGTAGGCCAGCACCGCCCTCTCGGCAGCGTTAAGGCCGACCCGGCCCAGATCGAGCAGGTTCTGCTGAACCTCGTGATCAACGCCAACGACGCCATGCCGGACGGCGGCAATATCCGGATCGTGACCGACAACGTAGTTCTCGATCAGCAATACGCCCTGGCTCACCCTGGCGCGACGGCCGGGCCTCATGTCATGATTTCCGTGGCCGACACCGGCTGCGGAATGGACCCCAATACGCTGGCAAAGGCGTTCGAGCCGTTCTTCACCACAAAACGCCCAGGCGAAGGGACGGGGCTGGGGCTGGCGACGGCGCACGGAATTATCAAGCAGCATGGCGGCAGCATCGACGTGACAAGCGAGCCTGGAGTGGGCACGACCTTCAATATATATCTACCGAGAATTGACGAAAAGCCTGAAACAGTCTCCCAAGTCAGTCCCAAAACCACCGTGACCGGGGGCAACGAGAGTGTCCTGGTCGTGGAAGACGACGAAAGGGTCAGGCGGCTGACCTGCACCGCGCTTGGTGCGTACGGCTACGAAGTCCAGGAGGCGGCAAGTCCATCACAAGCTCTCGCCATCTTCGAGATGCGCGAAGAATCCTTTGATCTGCTTGTCAGCGACGTGGTGCTTCCGGAGATGAACGGCCCGCAGCTTTTCGAACGTCTGAATGAATTGCAGCCGGGACTGAAGGTTCTCTTCATGTCCGGCTACGCAGGCGACGCCATCGCCAAGCACGGCATGCTCGAAGCGGGCACGAATTTCATTCACAAGCCTTTCTCCATTCAGAAACTGGCCGAGAAAATTCGCGAAGCTTTGGAATCTTAAGCTCACATGTATAGCCGCTTGCGCGAAAAAACGGCCTCTCCGACAATTGCCCGCTGGGTGATATGAAAACGGTTTCCCCAGCGATTGTCAGCTGGGTGGGTATTACAAAAAGGCCCCACCGACGATTGCCGGCAGGGCCGTGATGATGATAGACATATTCCAAATTTCAAAAGTTCTAAAAACTTACGCCTCGGACTGATCGAACAGCCCCTGGGCGGTCGTGACGATGTCTTCGGCGGTCAGGCCCACCATCTGAAGGATCGCTTCGGGCGTCTTGGCGCTCTTCGGCACGGCGTTGACATACATCGTAGAAACCATCACGCCCAAATCGCTTCGGGCGGCGGCAGCTGTCAACTCGTCACCAATCCCGCCGATGTAGTTATCTTCCACGACCAGGATCTGCCCGCGGCAGTCGTCGCCGATCTGCAGGATCTCATCGGTCTCGAGGGGCATGGAGTAGGCGTCGATCAGACTTACCGACAGCCCGGCCTGCTCTTCGAGAAGCTGGACGGCCTGGGTGGCGACATGCACCATGTAGCCAGAAGCGACGATGACGAGGTCTTCGCCGTCGATGAGATGCTTGAACCCACCGACCGTGAACTCTTCGTTCTCGTCGTAGATGAACGGTACGTCCGGGCGATGGGTCCGCATGTAGCAGACGCCGTCGATATTGGCCATCAGCTCGGTCAGTTTGAAGGCGCTGATCGCGTCGGAAGGCTGGAACACCCGCATCGCAGGGGCGCCGTCGACGCGAGTCGAATGCGCGAAGCTGCGAGTGAAAGCCATGTCCGGCAGGCCCATCTGGCTGGGGCCGTCGGCTGCCAGCGACACGCCGGCGTGGCTGCCGCACAGCTTTATGTTGGCATTTGAAATCACGGCCAACTCGATCTGGTCGTAACCTCTAACGAGGAACTTGGCAAAGCTGGAAATGAACGGAATCTTCCCGCCAGCGGCCAGTCCGACACCGGCCGAGATCATGTTCTGCTCGGCGATGCGGGCTTCGAAGTAACGGTCTTCGTAAGTCTTGGCAAAGGCATCGGCGAATGTGGAGTTTTTCACGTCGCCATCAAGCGCCACGACGCGCGGGTCGGCGCCGAGGGCCAGCAGGGCCGCACCATAGGCCCGGCGAGTTGCGAGCTTCTTCGATTCCAGAACGCTTTCAAGACCCATCGCTTTGAGGGCATCGGAGAACGACCCGGCCGACAGTTCGCCGCCTGTCGCACGATCGATCACCTGGGGGGCAGTGACCTCGAAAGCGGGCGAGTCCACCAGTCCGCCCACGCCCAGTTCGGCGGCTTTGGCGTCCAGATCGGCGATGGCCTGGTCGACCATCTCGGCCTTGAGGGGCTTGCCGTGGTAGTTCGAGCCCAGCAATTCGTTGACACCCCAGCCCTTGACGGTCTTGGCGATAATGGCGACGGGTTTGTCGGTCGCCTCGGCGGTCAATGCACCGAACACGCCGTCCCAGTCATGCCCGTCGATCACGCGAACCTCGTAGCCGTATGCTTCCAGCTTCGCGGTGAGTGTTTCGGCGGACTGCTGGCC
>SDBT01002251.1_pt1 | contig 34377 bp, 33 predicted proteins | sample 2277101 | NCBI WGS metagenome assembly SDBT01 (sample SAMN10404973, study PRJNA504765) | marine sediment metagenome | isolation source: marine sediment core GS10_PC15, 103 cmbsf | place: Arctic Ocean: Southern Knipovich Ridge | collected 2010
GCATAACGACGGGTTCTTAGCGATTGATCCCCTCCCCGGATTAGGGGTGCTGGAGGCTAAAAGTATCAAAGCCGGGTGGCAGATCCAAGGCACCCCCAAGCTTGAACACGCGATCCAGGTTCAAACGTATATGTGGCTTACAGGTTGCCAGTGGGGAATAATCCTTTACTGGATCAAGGGGGATAATGGTCTTGGAGCCCTAGTGGAACACTTTATGGAGAGGGACGAGGAGACAATCGATCAGATAAAGGCTACGCTGAAAAGCATCTGGGAAGGTGTTAACGGCGGCGCATACCCTGATCGTATTTGTCCTGATAGCAAGTGCCCCCGTGCCAAGGGGTGTCCGGTTGTCAAAGAGTGCTTTTCCTCTGAGACCAATGAATTCTGATCATATTGACTACCTACCGGAACGGGATGTAAAGCCGAAGGCTCTGAAGCCCTTACCTCCTACCCTCCGGGGTATCTCGTGTTGTATGTGCGAGCGGTCGCAAGCGTGCTGGCAGACCGAGTGGGACACAGCCGATGACGACAAGGCGTATTTGTGCTCCCTCTGCATTATGTACGAGACGGATTGGGGGAGATCTTTGCGCGCGGGCATTGAGGCGGTAGTGATTCAGTATCAGCGGAATCGAACGGATCGCGGGATGGACCCGTTTGAGACCGACGACAGTAATCGGTTGTTGGAGTGTAAGAACGCGGATGACGTGCTCGGAACGATAGTTCTAGCGGGGCGGGTCGGAGGTATACACAACAACATCGAGGCCATGAAGGAGAAAATGTGAGTGTCATAGTCATCGGGATTGATCCCGGTTTCGCCAAGATCGGATGGGCGCGGACCCGGCTGACTGCGGCGGGGGTTGAACCCATTGATATGGGGTTGATCCAAACCAAGAAATCCGACAAGAAACTCAACGTATTAGCTTCAGACGACAACTTTAGGAGGGGTAAGGAGATCGCTAGGGCGCTGTACGACCTAACCGTAGACACAACCCACGGCAAGGTTTACACGATCTGCGCTGAGAGGAAGTCCTTTCCCCGAAATGCGTCCGCATCGGCCAAGGTTGCTTATTGCTGGGGCGTGCTGTGTCTCCTTTCGGAGATAACTGGCATCCCGCTGATTCAGGCTAGTCCGCAGCAAATAAAAATGAAGATGTGTGGGAAGGCGAATGCCTCTAAGGCTGAAGTCCAGGAAGCGTGTAGACGATCTTTTGGAGACGATATCTCCAATCTTGTGAAGGGGATCACTAAGTCGAACATCGAACACCCTTACGACGCGCTTGCGACTGTGTTAGCGTGCTCAGACAGTGAAACCCTACGCTTGGCGCGAAGGATGGCTGATTTATGAGGGGCGTAAATGAAACCACCTTTGGAGGAAACGTATCAGGGGCGATCAAATTCGGAGAGACTCGAAATGGATCGCCTACTTGCTCCTTTCAAGTTGCGTCGGATCGTCACGCGAACGGAAAAGTCGTTGTTACGGCTTGGGTGAAGGTTAATGTTTATGGTACGAAGCTCGTCAACCCGTGCCAGACTCTCCTCCAAAAGGGATCTTACGTGGTTGTGGTTGGCGAACTCATGAATCGAGACGGTAGGTTGAAAGAACTCGTCGAGATCAGGGCACGAGACATCATTTTTTTTCTGAGTAGAGGGTAATTTAATGGCAACGACGACTGGGCATTTGACTGTAGTAGAGGGCGGTAATACATCGATATACGGGGGCGAACGGTGGGCAAGTACAGCTCGTAAGGACGCGCAGACCTTAGCGGGTAGGCTCGACACTGATTACATCGAGTTGGCGCGCCTGCTCTACCAAATTTTCGATGCCCCCGTTGACGGGGATGAAAAGAACCCTCCTGTTTGGACCCAGTGGGGTCATGGGTCGTTCAACGAGTATGTTGAGGACGAGTTGGGGATCCATCGTAAGCGGGCGCAGCGGCTCCGCGCGGTTTGGTACCATATTGATGTCCGGCTCAAGGGTCAGATCAATGACGTGACCAAGGAGCGGTTGATTCGACTGGGGTTCTCCAAGGTCCGGGAGTTGGTTCGTGTCCTAACTCCTCGAAATACCGATAAATGGGTTGAGAAGGCCGAGGAGCTTAGTTATCCCAAGCTGTGCAAAAGCATCGCTAAGTACCGAGAGGACGCTGAGAAGCGTCAGAGGACAGCCAGGGAGGAAGCAGTTGAGCGTGAGGACTCCGGCGAGGCGGGTGGGCCTGCGGAGCTTACAGATGATTCTGAGGGCTCTGACGAGGTATCATGTGGAACGGAGGATGTTCCTGTGCCCAATGATACCGATGAAGACATGAAGCCGTTGCGATTTATGGCCTACGTGGAACAGGCCGATATTATCAATGCTGCTATTGAGAGAGCGCAATCGCTTTCCGGGTCCAACGTGCGGACTAATAATCTTCATTTGATCTGCACAGATTTTCTTGCAACCAATGACTGCGGCAAGATAACGATCAAGCAGAAGCTGCGGTATATCTCCAAGATCGAGAGTTTGCTGGGTATTCAATTGGTGGCCTTTGAGGACGGGGAAGTTCTCTACGGGCTCGAAACTCTAAAGACTGCCGCTGAGGATCAGTGATACCTATCGCTTCTCAGACTCTTCTGGACGAGCTTCAATCCATTAAAGCCCTTGTGGACAAGTGGTGTGAGAAGGTTTCCGAAGGGGTACCCGGTGAGGACATGGCCCCTACTGGGATGGGTACATCTCAGCAGATCGACGTGTGGGTTACCGAGCTGATTGGTGAACTTCGGTTGGTGGCAGGCAAGACTGAGAATATTGCTCAGGTCATTTCTTCCCTATACGAATGACAGTGGCCGCTCGGTGGGACGAGCACTGCGGCGGGTGGATTTCCCGCGCCTATGGATCGATGGAGTGGAGGGGAAACCCGTAGAAGCGTTGAAGTCGAGACAAGCTAAACCGCGGTTTTGATACTAGATCGGTTCAAATCCGACCCACTGTCTCTTTTTCTGACATGATAGGTCTTCTGTAAAGGGAGGATCTTGCATGGATCATGAACAGCACTACATTCCGTTGGATAGGATCGTCCCCAACAGTTGGAATGCCAACGAGCAGGACGAGATCACTTTTGATGGCCTCGTCAGTGACGTAGCGGACACGGGCTTCATTGACTCCCTAACGGTTGTTCCCATCGAGAATGGGCTTTATCGCATAATCGGCGGTGAGCACCGTTGGATGGCGGCCAAGGCCGCTGGAGAGGATAAGGTGCCCTGTCTCGTTCTAATGGGGGAGAAGTGGCAGGACACGGACCTCCAGAAGTTCGTCACGGTGCGCATGAACATACGCAAGGGTAAGTTGAATCCCAATAAGTTCATCAAGCTCTATGACGAGATGGCCGAGAAGTACGGGCAGCAAGAGCTTCAGAAATTATTCGGGTTCACCAACAAGCACGCGCTGAATAAGGTGATCAAGGATGCTACCAAATCGGCTAAAAAGGTGTTGCCCAAGGAGCTACACGGGGAGTTGGAGGAGAGAGCCAAAGATGCCAAGACGGTCGAGGACATCGGACGCATCGTTCAAGAGATGTTCGCTAAGTCTGGCGACACCGTAGCGCAGTCCTACATGATTTTTACCTACGGTAAGCAAGAACACATCTATGTATCGATGAGTACAGAGATGCGAAAAGTCATGGATAAGGTGTTGATGTTTTGTGACGCTTCGAAGACAGACATAAATGAGTTCATGGCCCCTATTACCAAGGCGTACCTAGCAGAGGCTATAAAGGGGTTGGACACTGCGGCGGAGACAAAAGAAGACGTAGAAAACGTCTACGACGACTAAGTAGTGACGGTGGATAGTTTCGAGGATAAGCTTGCCGAAATTTACGGGATCGGGCAGGAGGAGCAGTTGATCGTGGTTATTCCGTCCGAGCGAGTGTCGGGCGAGGAATTTATGGAGAATCTGCGATTAAACGGTATCCAGCCGCGGGCATTGGCGGCGGGAACGGGTCGTGTGGTTGATCACGAGGGGCTTAGATACCGTGTATCGGGAACGATCATAGGCGCGATCTCGAAGAAAGACGCAAATCAGACTGAAAAAGTTGCTAAGTTGTGTGGGATTACAGTCGTTTTGTTTGATTAAACTACCGTAACTACACAGGAAAGGAGGGGTAACTATAGATCCTTTAGATCGCTTGACAATCGCTTAGTTGCTTGCTACAAATGAGTGGTACAAAGGATCTGAGGCTCAACGGTATGTTACTGAGGAGCCGCGGACTATGGAAAAAGGACGACGGCTATGAGTGCAGCAGCAACGAAAGTTCAGACCAAGAAACCAGTTCAGGCTAAGTCGGCGAAAGTCGCTACAAAAAAGCCTACGAAGAAACCCACAAAAAAGCCTAGCAAGGCGAAGGCTGCGAAGAAATTGGACCCGTTCTCCGGGCAATCCGCGGAGAAACGAGACATTCCCTACGATGAGTTCAATTGGAAGGAGCGGAAAATTCTTCTTTTTCTCAATGGTGAGGGTACAGGGGCATGTCCTCTTTTCACCATCAAAGAGATCGCCAAAGGTGCGTTCGGGAACAAAAGCAAGGCGCAGTCCAATTCGTGGACTCGCAACTCTTTGCGGCGCCCTTTTGTCAGCGGGTACATTAAAAATGTTGAGCGGGGGTTGTACAAGATCTCCGCCAAGGGCCGCAAGCGTATTGCGGCGGCGGCGGCCTAATCCCGCTTTCACGCGTAAAGCATACGGACGGCTCGTACATACATTGACCAGGAGGCGACCACCCTGGTAGAACCATTCGGTGGTCAAGTACGAGTACGTCCGTACTGCTGATCGTCTACCCCACATAGCGCGCGAGATTGAGCGCGTTGGAATCATTGGGTTAGACATTGAGACGACGGCTTTTGAGCCGTATCATACGGACAAACGTGGTGTAGAAGCCGAGGTACGCCTGGTCTCCATTTTTACTGGGGTGGGCCACTACGTTATTGATTTGTTCCAAACCGGGACTTTGGGTCCGGTGCGAGAGGCTATCGCGTCCGAGGATGTCATCAAGATCATCCAGAACGCGAAGTTCGAGCAAAAGTGGTTCCTCTACAAGTACGATGTCGAGCTATGGCCGATTTTCGATACTTGGCGTGCGTCTGTCCTCATTCATAACGGTAGGGACCTAGATCACCACCTGTGGGCTCTTTATGAGCGTGAGCTTGGTATTGCTCCGCCCACTGAAGATTTAGGTGGGTCCGATTGGTCCAAGCCGAACCTCGATCCAAAGCAGATCGAATACTCCGCAGACGATACTCTGCGGCTGTTCGCGTTGCGTGACTCTCTGAAAGAGCAGCTCAGGAAGAAGGGCCTGTATAGGATCGCGCTAATTGAGTTCGGGGCGTGCTTACCGGAAGCCGCGGTCGAGTTGAATGGTGTACCCCTGGACGAAGATCTGTGGCTTCAGCTAGCTAAGGACAACATACGCGAAGCGGAGCGGGTGCGAAAGCAACTGGTTTGGGATTTACCTAATCCTAAATCGCAGCTTACCTTGCTTGGTATAGAACCGGGGATCAACCTCAATTCCCCGCAACAGGTTCTGGCTTCTCTTCGCAGGCTGGGAGGGAAGATCGAGGATCTCCAGAACACCCGGGAGATTACCCTTGCGATGTATGCGGCTGAATATCCTGTAATCAAGGATTTGCTGAAATACCGAGGGTACTCGAAAAAAGTCTCCCAGTTTGGTCCGGACTACCTTGTTCATATCAATACGAATACAGGGCGGATCCACTGTAGTTATTTTCCCTTCACTAGTGCGGGAAGGTACGCGTGCTCGAAGCCGAATCTTCAGCAGATTCCGCGAGATTTGGCGTTCCGGGTGTGTTTTCGGGCTCCCTATGGGAAGAGGATCGTTGGTGCTGATTACTCAAACATTGAGATGAGGCTCATTGCGGAGATCGCAATGGATCCTAAGCTAATCGCTATTTTCAACAGTGATGACGATGACGCCCATCGGGCTACGGCGGCACTTCTCTCGGGAAAGGCGCGCGGGGACATAACCAAGAGCGAGCGCCAAGAGGCCAAGCCGGTGAACTTCGGGCTCATCTACGGGATGCAGGCTGCGAAGTTGGTCATGTACGCGATGGCTAACTACGGTGTGGCTATGACGGAGCGAACAGCACAGCAGTACCGTAGGAGGTTCTTTGGTCCAGAGGCTTACGCCAAGGTGGCTCAGTGGCACGAGTACCAGATTGCTGTACAGAAGCCTCAAGGGTTCACCAAGACTCTCGGAGGGCGAATTCGGTACCTCAAAGAAGAAGATCACAATGAGTATTATAATACACCTGTACAGGGGTGTAACCGACTGGAATCTTTAGTTTTTACCAGGAAAGGTTATCGATCTATTGAGCGTGTTTTAGCTGGTGGGGGGAGCGGGGATGTTTGGACTGGGACCTCTTGGGCACCTTTTGAGGTGTTGTATAAAGGGGAGTCTGAAGCCGCCAATATCCATCTAGATGACGGCACTGTTATAAAGTGCGACACGAGGCACAAGGTTCTTGAGGTACGGGACGACGGTTACCACTGGGCAGATTTCGATAAAATTGAAAAGGGTACAAAAGTCGCCACGTCTCTTTGTGTCCCTATTGATTCCTTGGACGCCCGCCCTCTACCTTCTCCGGGGCACCCTAAAGCCCATAATGGTTTAGGGGTTGTTGTTCCCCTCAAGGAAGATTTTTACTACTGGATGGGCGTGTACATGGGCGATGGCTGGAAGAGTTCGCGAGGGGATTTTACGATTACTTTAGGGGTACATGAGAGAGGTTTAGCTGAACGGTGCGCCGCCTTTTGGGGAGGGGTGGGAGCTAATCCCAAAGTGGAGGAACGATCTCATATTGTTAACGGTAAGAAAGCGTCAAGGCTAGTGGTGCAGTGGTACGGGAAAACGATCACTGATTGGCTTACTACTTGTGGATTTCCTCCTGCTACGGCTCATACTAAGCGTCTACCTTCTCGTTTATTCGGAGAATCCCTATCTTGTCGTGTGGCTTTTCTCCGGGGTGTTATGGACTCTGACGGGCACACTCCCGATCCGAAGAAGAACAACCCGTCTATTCACCTGTGTCAGCGGGGGCTACTGGAAGATTTGAAACTTGTTTTTCGTTCGGTAGGGGTGGAGTCCAAACTAAGAGGACCGTATTCTTACGGAGTCTTCACTAGCTATAGGTTGGACTTACACAGTGCTATGTGGAAGCAAGCGCAAGGCTACTCGACTAGGTTGCCGACTATTTCTATGAGGGCTCCCGGCTTTATTCTGGAGGAGCTTAAAAGTAGATCCCCGAAGGGGCTTTCTCCATCGTTTCGAACCATTCTTACTAGGGTACGAGGGGGAGGGGGGACTAGCGTGTATACGGCGCAGAAGATTTTGGAAGCTACCGGAGGATGGTCGGAAGTGTACGGGTTTAGGAAGGTGGTAAAGGTGGAGAGACTAGGAGGTATTGTACCCACCTACACTTTAAGCGTTGACGATCCATTACATCGCTTTGATTCTGAGGGAGTTATCACTAAGAATTCCGGCGCGGACGGACTCAAAGCTGCGATGCGGTCCACGTACTTCAAGCTGAAGGATCACTTCGGATCGTGGAATGGTCCCGCGAAAATGATCCACCACGTTCATGATGAGATCATTCTAGAAACGGATGATGATCCAGAAGTCATCCGAGACTCGCGCCGCATTCTGGTTGAGGGGATGCGCGAGGGGATGGAACAGTTCGTCACGCGCGTTCCCGTGAAAGTGGAGCCAGAAGATGGAGATAGTTGGGGTACCGCAAAGTAACAGCCAAAGCTTGAGGGCGCGGACAGGGATCGTTAATATCTGCTAATCTAAGTAGCGATCTGGATAGGATCGTGAACGGGTTTAGTAGTATGGCGAGACGGAAAAAGAAAAAGAATACCGAGGGGATGCCTCCCCGGCAACCTAACGGTATGCCTATCGGTATGAGGGTACGTCCTACTTCTCGCCGCGCGGGATTTCAGAAACTACGAGGGATTTCATGCTTCTCGGAAATTCACGAGAGAATCACCAAGGGATGGCCAATTGCGGATCTCGCTCGATGGGTTCAAGAGGATAGGCAGGAGTACACAGATGCAGAGCGCTGCACTCTAGTCACTGTGCTCACAAAGTATCGTGAATCCCTCCCTCCAGCCGAGCGCGCGAAGCACACTCTGCCGCAGTCCCATATTGACGCGGTAGAAGAAGTCGAGGAGCTGATCGAGGAGTTGAAGACCTACAGCATGGTCATTCGAGATCAGATCAGTAGGTACAAAAAGCAAATGCTTATCGAGGATAAGGTGGGAACCCTGCTGCCCGGCCTCGGACAAGAGATCCGAATTGTGGGCGAGCTATTAAAGCAGAGCGCCTCCCTGAAGATGGATTTGGGGCTAAATGAACGGCATCTCGGTACTGTGGATGTCGAAGCTAGTATTATCGGAGGGGCGGCGGAAAGGTATGCCGGCACTGAGATAGAGAAAGTAATTTCCGATCCGAAGTCGCGGGCACGACTTAATGGAATTGCGGAACATATCATGAGTTTGGCTGAAAGGGGAATCTCCTTAGAGCGCGACGAGGATGGGGATTTTAAGCTCGTGGACGAGAATGTTGAGGACCCTCCTAAGTGATTGTTGAAAAGGACGGTAGGGCGCGCAGCCACCGTACTCTTACGGAGGAAGAAAAACTTATAGCAGAAGCGCTGAACAAGTTAACCCCCGCTGAGCGCGAAGCTCTGGAGGTAATGATCGATGAGATGCGGCAAGGGTTAGTTTCCGGCGCTGAACCGACTCTTTTCGATGTTATCGGGGATATTGAGTACAAGCACCGTCCTGTGGACATGGAGACGTTCATTAAGGACGACTACTTCCTCGGGAAGACCTGCGACAACTTACGGCCTGTGCTGATGGATGATCTAAATGAATTGTTCAACTCGGGGTACTACAACGAGGTAATTTTTACGGGGTCGATTGGTTGGGGAAAGACCTTCGCCGCTTCCATTGCGGTGTGTCGAATTCTTTACCTACTGTCTTGCATGAAGAATCCTCACCGAACTTATGGGATCGCGGTGGACTCTAACATCTCCATCGTTTGTCTTTCGGTCAACGAGCAACTAGCGATCAAGGTTGCCTTCGAGAACATCGCGACCAAGGTCGATGCCTCTAACTACTTCATGGAGCACTTCCCCTACGAGCGCACCAAGACAGAGCTACGTTTTCCGGGGCACATCTGGGTAGCCGCGCGAGCCACTACCGACACGGCGGCCCTTGGTCTTAATACCATCTCCGCTCTCATGGACGAAGGTAACTTTCTACCCAAGACCGGGAAAAACGATCCGCGGTTCGAGGCGGTGGACCGGGCAGAGATTATCTACAACACCCTTAAACGTCGTCTCAAGTCACGTTTCCAAGACCTCGGACGCCTCCCAGGCGCTATCTTCATCATCTCCTCGAAACAGACCAACGAGGACTTCACGGCGCAGCGTATTGAGTCCTCCCTAAAGGACCCCCACGTGTTTGTGCGAGATTACGCCCTGTGGGAAGTCATGCCCGAGGGTACCTACGAAGGGGAAAATTTCTGGGTCATCGTCGGTAACGAACAGACCCCCTCGAAGATTCTTGACCCTATCGAGATTGCTCACTTTCAAGCGAACAAGCCTGAAGGGACGATCTTGGTGGAAGTACCGATGGAGTTCTTCCCCGAGTTCGATGCCGACCTGGAGGGGTCTATTCGAGATATCGCGGGAATCGCCACGGTCTCGGTTAGCCCCTATATTCAGCGGCGTGAGCGCATCGAAGACGCCATCGACCACAATCGTTATCACCCTTTCTCTACTATGGTTCTCGATCCCGGAAAGGGCGGGCACTTCAATTGGGACCAGATGGTAGCTCCCCAGCTAGAGCGCGGGGGTCCGGGAGGTACTAAGGTCGAGAGGACGCGCCCCATCCTAAATCCCTACGCTCCTCGTCATATCCACATTGATCCAGCTCTCCGTAACGACTCTCTAGGGATTTGCATGGCGCACATCGGGGCGTGGAAAGAGGTGGAGCGGAAATCCCAGGACGGTAGGACATACATAGAGAAGGCTCCCGTGTTTGTTGTGGACTTTGTTCTCCGGGTGGTGCCCCCCGCGGGCGACGAAATTGTGCTCGGTGAGATCCGCAGTATTGTTTACGAGCTTACGGCGCACGGGTACAACATTACGACGGTCACAATGGATCAATTTCAGTCCGCTGATACTCTCCAGACTTTGACTGGAAAAGGGTACACGGCGGAGTTACTATCTGTGGATCGAACCCCGGATCCCTACGACAATCTCAAGATGGCGCTCTACGAGGGGCGGGTTAGCTACTACAGGTACAAGCCGCTCCTCAAAGAATTGCGGGAGCTGGAGTTGCACTTCACTGGGCAGAAGAAGCGGAAAATCGACCACCCTTTGAAGGGTTGTTTTGTAGGTTCTACCAGAATTCCTTTGCTAGACGGCTCAGTTCCTAGAATCGAGGAGTTGGATGGAAAAGAAGTCTGGGTGTATTCCTCTACTCCTGACGGGCGCATAGTTCCGGGGCGTGCTCGTGGGAGAAAAACCAAAGAGGTGCAAGAGCTGGTAGATGTGGTTTTGGACAGCGGGGCGGTGGTGCGATGTACTCCTGAACACCCGTGGATGCTCCGCAATGGAGAGTATGAAGAGGCCCAGTTCCTTCGTCCCGGCATAGATCGTTTGATGCCTATCAACCGGATATGGCCGGTTAACGGAGGTTATGAACGGCTTACAGATAGTTTAGGAAACCGTGTCCTTACCAGTCACATGGTTGCGTCGTATTTTGGAGGGGAGATTCCAGAGGGTAAGTGTGTTCATCACAAGAACCACATCAAGACGGACAATCGCCCTGATAACCTTGAAATAGCTTGTTTGGCGGATCACGCTAGACGGCACACGTCTATCAGACATAGGATCGACCAAGAGTGGAGAAACCGTCTTTATGAGGGAGCCCAGAAGTTCAATCTTAGTGACGAAGGTAGGCGAAAACACTCCGAAGCCTTGAAACGCACTATTTCCGCCATGACGCCTGAGGAGCGCGTTGATCGCGCTAGGAAATCCCCTAAATTTAGATCCGACGTGGATTTGTACGTATTGGAGGCTTTGAAGGCGGAGGGGGATGTACTGAACGCCAACGCGGCTTCCAGGGCGATAGGCTGCGGAAGAAATGTAGTTATGCGCGTCCTTCGAGATGGAGGATTCACATCCTGGGACGAGTTTGTTGCAACACCCCCCGGAAATAATCATAAAGTTCGTTATGTTATACCTGTGCGGCTGGAGCACCCTGTGCCTGTTTACGACTTGGAAGTAGACCTATGGTCTAATTTTGCGTTGTCCGAAGGTGTTTTTGTTCACAACTCGAAGGACTGCGCGGATGCGCTAGCTGGGGTGGCTTTCTCTCTGTTGGAGGAGCGCGAATCTGTACCTTTGCCTATTCTAAAGGGCATGGCTGCTTACGGGAATGAAGATGCGTGGATGGCGGAACAGAGGCAGGCTAGAGCCGCGGGGAATATTAAAGCTGCTCTCAATACCACGTCAAAACATGCCGACATGCTACCCCCGTTCTTGATTGGTAGTGGTGGAGGGGGCGATGATTGGGGTGGAGGGTGGGATCCCGGATCCCTATAGGACTATATGGTCCACTTAAAATGGAGGCGACATGAGAACTAAAACATCGGCTATGGATGCCTTTATGGACGTTTTTTCAGAGGACTACGGGACTGCTCAAGTTCTGACGATGCCCTCCGATAGAGATCGTAAGATCGCTATGAGTTTCTTGCAGGATCTACAGGTAGAGCCTATTGTGCGGGATCTTGCTATCATCGCAGCCCGTGAGGTTGCGAATGTACTGGAGACGAATGGACTACGAGCGTCGGACTATTCTGACTCTACGGATATGCCGGCAAAGGTGGCCGCTATGGTAAAAAAGAAGATAAGTGGAGAATACTTTGAAGCCGTGTTTAGAGACCACCTGAGAAACAGGGGATAGATGGGCTTTTTTGGAAAAGCGGCGGATCGGGTACGTGACTGGTCCAGGAAGGATAAGGCGTCTGCTTCTATCCAGTTTGCTAAAGGTGCGACTAGTTCCGGTGCTCCTGCACAGGGGTACGATCTTTTACAGGCGTATGGTTACGATGTAGTTGCTGATTACCTCAAGCTCGAACACGATCTTTTGTCTCGATTTGTTGACTACGAGGAGATGGACGATTACCCAGAGCTTGCAGCGGCTATAGACATTTACGCCGATGACTCGACCCAGACCGATATGCAGCTTAATCGGTCTATGTGGCTTTCTGCCCCGGACAAAGATATCGAGAGCTTGGGAAACGATTTATTCCACAAGACTCTCCGAATTGATGAAGAGATCTGGGAAATTTCTCGTACCGTCGTCAAGTACGGGAACGACTACGAGGAGCTACTCGTAAATGATGAAGGTGTGCGAGGGATCAACTTCATGCCCCCTCCTACTGTTAGGCGTATTGAAGGCCCCCGTGGGGAGTTGTTTGGTTTCATTCAGGATTTTAAGGGCCGAACCGGGTATTCCCCCGCGGAGATGCAGCAAATTCTCGCTGCCCGCGCAACCGCGCAGTCGGGCGGGACCATGCGCGATAACAAGATTACAGCTTTGGAGGATTGGGAGGTAGTCCATTTCAGGCTCCGTGGGAAGCATCGCCGTAGTATCTATGGATACTCGGCCCTAGAGCCCGCTAGGTGGATTTGGAAGCGGCTCATGCTCCTGGAGGACGCGGCTCTAATCTATCGCCTTCAGCGGGCTCCTGAGCGCTATGCGTTCTACGTGGACGTAGGAGACCTCCCACCACGAGAGGCGATGGCCTACGTCAACAAGGTCCGTCAGCAGTTCAAGAAAAAGAAGTTCGTCAACCCGTCTACCGGGAAGCTGGACCTCAAGTGGGAGCCCTTACCGGTTTCTCATGATACCCCCATCCCCCTTTTGGACGGGCGTACCATTACCATTTCTGAGATGGCTAAGGAGCACGCAGACGGCAAAAAGCACTGGGTGTATTCGATTGATCGCGAGACCGGTAATTCGGTCCCCGGTGAAGTATCCTGGGTAGGTCAGACCCGAGAGAGCGCTCCAGCGGTTAAAGTGACGTTCGACGACGGTAGGGAGGCTGTGATGGCTCCAGACCACCCTGTAATGCTCCGAGACCGCTCTTACTCTAATGCGGAGGACTTGACCCCCGGAGACAGCGTAATGCCCTTCTATCGGCGTGTGAGCGACAAATCAGCAGGGGACGGCATGGAGGGGTATGAGTTGGTGTACAACCCCGAGACACAGTTTTACGAGTACACCCACCGTATGGTAGCGAAATCTCTAGGACTGAAAAAGAAAGGGGAGTTGATTCATCACTCCAGCCTAGATAAGCGCAACAATGATCCTTCTCAACTTGAAAGTATGTGTTGGAGAGCCCACAACGCCCTACATACAGAGCTAGGCCAGAGTGGAGGCGCTGCCGTAGCTAAACTCAGGAAAGAGGACGAGGATTTAGACGCCCGTCTGAGGGCAGCTTCCGCTCGCAATATCATCGCGTACAACAAGTCCGATGCTAAGCGTGCAAGCACTAGTGTTAAGAATAGAGATCGGGATTCCGCTCAGTTTATACGCGCTTACAACGCGACCCCTAAGCACACAGCCGATAACGAGATTAGGCGCGAGGGTAAGCTCGCGTTTTGGGCTAACGAAGAGGCAGCCGCACAGGCTGTGCGTAATATGAGAGTGAAGTTTCCCGATGCCTTTGTGGCTGACGTTAGATCTCTTATCCGCAGCAACCCCGAAATTTCAGGGGAGGGTGTAGTGCGCGCAGTAAATAGCTCTGTATTGGTTGACGCCCTAAACAAAGCTAATACTCGCGAGGTTTCCTCTGTACACAGACATCTGTTGCTAAAGATGTACAGAGATCAGGGATGTCAAACTTTCTCCGAGTTCAAAGAGTCAGCGCTAACCCCGCCCAACCACAAAGTGGTTTCGGTAGAGGTTGTGGAGAACTGTGATCATTACTGCATGACTGTAGAGCGGTGGCACAACTTCGCTTTGTCTCTTCGTAGCCCTGAAGGGGAGGTGTCCTTCAAATCTGGCGTATACGTGAAAAACTCACAGGACGAGGATTTCTTCATTCCTACCAGGAAGGGTGCCGACTCGACTCGTATTGAGGTCGTAGGATCCCCGTCCTGGCAGCACATGGACGATATCGAGTATTTCCAGCGCAAGCTGTTCTCAGCCATGAAGGTACCCAAGGCGTATTTGGGGCAAGAGGAAGGGGTTGCCCGAGCGGTCCTATCCAGCGAGGACACGCGGTTCGCGCGGACCATCCTTCGAGTTCAGCGAGAGCTGAGAAACGGAATGTCCAAGGTATTCCGTACTCACATGGCGGCTATCGGGATTGACCCGACCCGTGTCGAGTACGAAATACACATGACCACGCCTTCGTCGATTTTCGAGTTGGCGCAGCTTGAGGTTCGTAATGCCAGAGCTGATCTAGCTACACGGATGCGCGAGCATGTTTCGTTGCATTGGGTTCTCGCTAATGTGTTTGGAATGGGTGACGCGGAGATCGAAACAGTCGTAGCGCAACGCGAAGAGGACACGATTCGTGACATGGCGGCTGAAGGAAAAGGTCAAGCCGAAGCACAAAAAGCACTACCCCCCGAACCGGGATTTGAGGGAGGCAGTCAGCCGGTTTCTGCCCCTGCTACTCCAAAGGCTTCGTCGGCTTCTCCGGGGGGTGAGATGGCTACGGGTGAAGAAGCCCAGCAAAGTATGCACAAGTTATACTCGGCTTTGAAGAGGAACCGTAGATCCCCCAGATCGTTCGGAAATACCGGGGCTAGGGGGATTACAGAGCAAGAACTTTTCCGTGGTTCTCGTGAAGCGGAGCGGCGCGCAGAGGATAAATTAGATCTAGTCCTACGTCAGAACAAAGTTTCAGCGGGGCGTTTGAAAGAAGCGCAAGGGCTCCTTCGCGAACTAGTAAGATCACGTTAGAGGGGGCTAGATCCGATCTGTTAGATCTGTAGACCCTTGACAGGTATGCGATCTTCCAGTTAGCCTTTCGACTGTTATAACTATGTCGCGTTTTATCCCCACAGACGAGATTCGTAATCTCACTAGAGGAAGCTACGAGCACCTAATATCGCAGCTAGGGGAAGCTACGCAGGCACAATGTGAAACCCTCTTTGGCTCCGAGTGCCAGACACACTTGCTAGGTACCTTCAACGGGTATGCAGTTGTGGCGTCTTCGGAAGGCCAGTGCCGACGTATTAAGTACGAGCACAGTACGGGGGGTGATATCCGCTTTGTTAAAGTTGAAACCATCGAGGTACCCTCCTACGAAGAAGAGGATTTGGGGGACTTCCTAGAAGTTGAAGCTTCCCGTGTAATCGATTTGTTCAACAAGGGGTCTCTTAGTGAGGCTGGTGCAAAGTTGAGGGGTTTGGCTAGTGTTGCCGGCAGTTGGAAACAGGGTCCACAAGAATCGGATTTGGTGGAGACCTGGGTTACCTCGCTTTCTCAAGAGCGCCCCTGGCAGCGTCTTTACGAATCCAAAAAAGATCGTATTCATCGCAGCGTGTGGGAGGGGTTGAGGGCAGTCGAAGATGATCTGTTGCACCCCAAGTTCAGGAAGTTGTATGATGGTACGATCTTACAAGATGATCTTGAAGGTTATAGGGACCTCGTAGTCGATGATTTTACACCTGTGCAACTCCGAATCACCGCTCTGGCTGAAAAAGTCCAGAACGCCTATACCGTCATTAGGGGCATTGTCAGTGAGAGTGAGTCGGTGAATACGTTTACGTCATTCTCCGAGGATCTACTCGAAGACTTTGCCCGTAGTTCTACAATTGCTACGGAGTCCCCAACTCAAGTGCGTCGGGTCGATCAACTTGGGCGCTTGCACGATAAGCTGGTTGAAAGGATCTCCACAATGGAGATCGCCAGCCTGTTTGTTTCGCAAATGGCGGATCGCTTTAGAGAGACCCACTAGGAGAAAAAAACCATGCGTCACCCGGTCATAATTTCCAGCTTGGAAGAAGATTTCAAAAACCTTGGTCTAGTAGACCGAGATGACACTATCAGTGAAGAGGAAGAGGAGCTTCAAGAGAAGCGTCGTCGTGTCTCCGGTTCTGGTAGGACTAAGAAGACTAAAAAGATGACCGGTAAGGCGCTGTCAAAGAGCCGTTCTTACGAACGTAGGAAGAAGGGCCAGAGGAAGCGAATGTCTGCTAAGCGTGCTAAAAGCGCAGCTGGTAAGAAGCTTGCCCGATTCAGCAAGCGCTTTGAGGGACAGGAAGACAGCATGAAAGCTACTCTTCACCTCGGCAAGCTCGCAGGTCTTTTCGAGGAAGTCGAGGGGATTCTATCGTCTCTTGATGAGGATCGAGTAGAGAACGCCGTCAAGTCGTTCGCTAACATCGCGATAATTTCCGAGATGCTCGGTGATTTCTTTAGCGCTGTGCTTGAGGAAGATATTGATGACGATGAGCTAGTTGAGGAGCTTTCCGAAGCTGCTACTTTCTTCACCGACCTTTCCGAATCTGCCGCGGACATTGCGACTGCTCTCAACGAGGGTGAAGAGTTGGAAGTCACTCTCGATCAGATCGAGGAAGCATTCAACGAGCAAATGGAAGCTCTGGTAGACGGCCTTGAGTTCTACGCTGACCTTACCGAAGACGAAGACGAACTCGACGAAGATGAATTCGACGAGGACGAGGACGAGGATGAGGACGAGCTGGATGAGATGGGGGACTACGGCGACAAGGATATGAAGAAAAAAGGCATGGATTACGGCAAAAAGAAAATGCCGGATTTCATCAAAAAGAAGATGATGGCCAAGATGGGAAAGGGGTACTAGCCGATCAGTTAGTAAAAGAGTTCGCTCGATCACGTAGGACAGCCTACTCAAGTGGTCGTAAGGAACTGATCGGATACGAAACCCCTGAGAAGCGCAAAACGAGGAAGGTCAAGAAAAAGACCCGATCCCAATTAGCCTTCACCCCCATGCACGGCAAGTTTAGATGGAAACGTTACTAGGAGAACCACGTGAGTAAAAAGCAAAAAGATCTGCTGATTGATAACGTGGCATCCGTGCGTCTTGAGCTTGCCGAGGCTAACAAAGAGGGCAAGACCATCGTCCGTGGCGAGTTCGCTCGTGCGGGCGCTGCGACTGAGAACAAACGCCTCTACCCAGAAAAGGTCTGGGAGAGTCAGATCAAACGCCTTAAATCCGCCATGCTTGAGCGGCGGGTTTTGGGTGAGATCGACCACCCTTCGGACGGACGAACTTCCCTCCAGAGGGTTTCCCACATCGTCACTGACATGCGAGTCGAGAACGGCGTCCTGATCGGGGAAGCTGAAATTCTCCCCACCGAGAAGGGCAAAATCCTAGAGACCCTACTCAAGTCCAATTGTAAAATCGGCGTTAGCTCTCGCGGATTTGGTTCCGTCAAAGCTAACGATGCCGGTGTGGATGTGGTCCAGGAGGACTATCGGCTCGTCACTTTCGATTTTGTAGCAGAGCCGGCAGATAAGACGGCGTACCCTGAAGTTTTCTTCGAGGGAGTGGAGTTTCCAGAAATGTCCAAACCACATTTGACCGGCGAAGATCCTCGGAAGGATAGCGACATTCGCATCCACGCCAAAGAGGACGAGAAAAAGGCCGCTGAGTGGGCTGCAAAGCTCCTAGCACCCGACAAGGATCCCGAGCCTGTACCCACGCCCACGCCTACACCTACACCCGTGACCGTAAGCGAGACCGAGTTACCGGCCACTCTGCTTACCAAGTTGGCTGAGATGCGTGCTGAGCTTCGTGCTGAAGTTCGAGGAGAACTTCTTTCGGACCCCGAGGTAGCTGCTTCGATGAAGGTTGTTGAGTCCTTCAAAGAGCTGCTTCGGCCCTTCCTGCTTCCCGAGGATGCTGAATCCGTCGTTGCGCAGAAGGACGACCATATCCGCACTCTCAACAAAAAGATTGCCGAGCAAACCCTCCGTCTCAAAGAGCTGGAGGAAGACAACGACAAGCTCGGAAACGTGGCCAAAGAGGCCGGTTACAAGTTTTACCTGGAGCGCGTGCTTTCAGAAGATCCCCAAGCGGAGCTTATCCGTAATTTGATTGGGGACGTGACCCAGTTTGCTAGCTCCGACGAGCTTAAGGCTCGGGTTGAGGCTGTCCGAAGTGAGCTTTCAAAGCAGCGTGAAGAAGATGCTGCGCTTGAAGCCCAAATCGCTGAGCAGGTCGGGCGAGCCAATGAGTTAGCCCGTTCTGTCCAGGAGAAAGCCGAGGAGCGAGAAGGCAAGCTACGCGAAGCGGTTGAGAAGTTGATGGAGACCAACAAGCAATTGGCGGTCGAGCTTCACACCGAACGTAAGCTACGAAACCACCCCCGCTCCAAAAAGATCCGTTCCATTGTTGAACGATCTAGCCGTTCTCAAGAGGACGTAGATGATTTGATTGAAGATCTTTCCGCTCCGTATCCCCATGACGACGAGGAAGCTCAGTCGTGGAGATCCAGAGTTCGTAAGCACACAGGATCTCGCGCTCGCGAGAATGATGCGCTTGAAGAAGAAGTGTCCCGGTCTCCAAAGAAAGCCCCCGAACTCTTTGGTGTTCCGATGAATGATCTGAAAACCCTTTCAGGAATTAGAAGCCGATAATCGGCTGGGGATAAACCAAGGAGATTACTATGGGCGTCGAAGCTCGAACTATTCTACTAGAACAAGGTAGAGGGTCTATTGCCGACCAGAGCTATGTCGGCGCTCTCATCAAGAAGTGGGGACCACTGCTTGAGGGGATCCCTGACCACACTGAACATGACCGCTATGTGCTTGGCTGTATGGCTATGCTCATGGAGAACGAGTCTATGTACCTTCAGAATCTTACTGAAGATACACGGACGATCAACGTTGGTAGTTTTACCAAGTTCATCTTCCCCGTTCTAAGGCGCGTGTTCCCTAACCTCATCGCGAATGAGATTGTCTCGGTCCAGCCGATGACTGCGCCTATTGGTGCCGTCTTCTTCCTGGATTACGTCTACGGAACCACCAAGGGTGGTACTACCGCGGGCGCGATCTTCCCACGTGATTTCGACCGTGATTACAGCAGTGAGTTCGTCAATGGCGAGCCCCTTGCTACTGGTAACGGTACCGATTTCGGTGGAGGCGGTGCCACTCTCGCGGCGGTCTTCGGGTTTACTCCCGTTCGGCCCCTCGATACGACTCGCGGTTTCTCCGTAATCGTTCGCGAGATCTCGGCGGCGGATGGTTCTACTGTCCAGGAAGCAACTGATGACGGAGCCGGTGCTTTCACTGGTGACGCTACGGCTGGTCTTATTAACTACTCGAATGGTTCGCTCACCGCGTTCAAGTTCGCCTCGGCTGTTGCTACCGGCAATCAGATCAAGTCGTTCTACACTTACGATGGTGAACTTTCTAGTAAGGTTCCGCAGATCAACTTGGATGTCAAAAAGGCTCCGGTTGAGGCTGTACCTCGTAGGCTCAAGGCCCTGTGGTCCAGTGAAGCTGCGGAAGATCTCCGTGCTTTCCACGGCCTAGACGCTGAGACGGAAATCGTCTCCGCGGTGGCTCAAGAGATCGCGCTCGAAATCGACCGTGAGATCATCAATGATCTGTTCCTGTCCTCGACTGGTACGACCGCCACATTCGACCGCGTGCCTCCTGCGGGTATCAATGAGTTGGATCACCTCCGCTCTTTGATCACCACACTGGCAACCGTGTCGAATCTCATCCACAAAAAGACGCTCCGTGCGCCCGCTAACTGGATCGTGACTTCTCCTGAAGTCTCGGCGCTGCTCACCCAGCTCCAGTCCCACGGCGACTTTCGTCCTCTGTGGATCTCCGGTGGAGATAGTGTCCAGGGTCCCGCGGATATGCCGCGCCCCATTGTCCAGCACGGACAGTTCGGTATCTACAAGACGGGTACTCTGAGCAACAAGTGGCTTGTGTATGAAGATCCGTTCTTCAATCGCGACCAAATGCTCATTGGCCTCAAGGGCGGCAGCTACCTCGATGCTGGTTATGTATGGGCTCCATACATTCCGCTTCAGGTCACTCCGACATTTTTAGATCCTAATGACTTTAGTTTCCGCAAGGGACTAAGGACTCGTTATGCTAAGAAAATTTTGCGTTCTGAGTTCTATGGCCAAGTACGCATTCTTAATCTCTAATTTAGAGCGACCGCCAGATTAGATTGCATCCGTTTTACGGAAATGCTAAACCCTCTGTGATGAATGAGTCACAGAGGGTTTTTCTTTGCGCGTGGTCTGCCGAGAAGGCTTGGTGGTGGGGAATATTGCTTGGGGATGGAAATGTCTACGAGAACACCAAGACGGGGGATTATCGTGTGTCCGCGTGCGGTAGCGCGAGTACCACACAACGCTGGGGAGCCCTCATAATTCCCAGCCGGAAACCCCAGGAGTTCAAAAGTTCCCCGGGGAATTATCAGATCTACGTCAACGACAAGGAAATGGTGCAGTGGTTCAAGACGGAGCACGAGATCTGTGGACCCAAGACTGAGAATCTGCCTTGGCCGGAGGACATACCAGAAGAGTTTCTGCGCCCTTTTCTCCAGGGGCTGTGGGACTCCGATGGGTGGATTTCTATCTTTGACCGTCGCGCTCACGGGCACAAAGGTAACCCTGAGATCAAGGCTGGGTTCGGGGTGGACTGCGAGTCCTTCGTGGAGAAGGCTCGTGAGACTCTGGAAAGAGTTTGCGGGGTCCCGAGAGTTGTAATCCAAAAAGGTAAGGGCAAATACAAAAAGAACCGTAAGATTTCTTACGGCGGATCTTCAGCGTTCAAAGTATTGGACTACCTTTACGCCGATGCGCCCGAGCACCTCCGTAATGAAGATCGTATCGAAATGTACCAACAAGCCTGCGAGATTCGAGAATTCGTAGACAACTCTTGTTGTCCCTGTGGAGAGCCCGCGAGGTTAGAGGGTAGGTGTTATCCGTGTTGGCACGATCAGACCCCGAACACTACGGGCGGGGATACAGTCTGCGTCTGTGGGAAGTCTCCGATCTTAGCCAAGGGGATGTGTGTGGCTTGTTACAACCGGGTCAGGCGAGCAAAGCCCTCATTCGAGCGCAAGCCCACGGGTACGTGCGCGTGCGGGAAGCCTGCCTACCGCAAGGGGAAGTGTGATGCTTGCTATTCAAAAGATCGCAGGGCTAGGTCTTGACAATCGCTATCTTACTTACTACGATGTAGCGGAAAGGGAGAGATAATGAGCCGAATCACAGATAGAGACCAACTGGTAAGCCGAGTCGAGCGCGTAGCTATGGGGGGTACACTGTTAAACAGCAGCAATCGGAAGCATGTGGACGAGGAGGAGCGCGAGCTGGCGGCAGCCGCTATCAAGGCTCTTGAGGCGTGGTCTAGGAAGATCCACGGCGCTCTGTAGTCAAGTCCGAATCCTCCACCTCCAATCCACTACGAGTCTTGTTCATGAAGATAACTAAAAAACCCCTCAAGCCCTGGGACTTCGAGCAATTCTGGACAAGGGAGTGGGACAGGCTAGCGCAAGAATACCCTCGCGACGAGTTTGGGGACATTAGCGATGACGACCGAGATAAAGTAACTCACAGGACTTGCGCCGCTCAGCGTGAGTGGGCACTGTCTGTTGGCTGGACAGACGTGGAGTACGGCGTTCTTGTAAATGAGGGCGACGGGGAAAAACTGTGGATCCTAAAACAGAACGGTTTTGGGAGGTGGAAGTGTCCGGGGGAGGTCCCCGCAGATTTCGAGGGGTACTTAGACCCTGGTGTAGATCTCAGAGCGGCTGCCCGTAAGCTCACTAAGCTACTTCCTGATTCTGATGTCGTGGTCAATTTTTCTGTGGAGCACGGCGCCTACTACACCGTGGACATAGACGCGGACTTAGCCCATATGTGGTGCCCCAGAGATCTGGGGTTCTCTGAGAGCTTAGAACACCATTGGTGTCCGGTGGAGGGTTGCGACTGTCCGTGCCGGAAGTCTTAATAGCGCGAACTCGTATTCTTGATCGGCCCGCTTGCCTTTACGGCTTGCGGGTCGATCCTTTTCAGATCTAAGGTATTTCAGTGTCCGACTTAGCTAATCGCTACCAGAACCAGCCTTGGTACGTGAAGCTGTGGCGTCGTCGGTGGTATTTAACCATTCCTCACACGGCGGTGCGGCTGTGGCGATCTGAGAGAAAGCGAGATCTTAGAGATGACCTTGATTGGCGCATGACCTTCAGCCAGTGCTGGGGATTGGCTAAGGGGCTAGCTCAGGGTCCCATGTTGTGGTGGCACACCTGGGACGAGGTAAAGGAGCGTATTGCCGCGAAGGGCGGGGAGGAGTAGGATCTCAGTATGGACACTAAGAGCATTCTCGCGGAGCTAGAAGATTTGGGGGCCACCGGCGATATCAAGCCTGTTTTTGTACACGCTGTGGAGGAAGTTCGCGTTAAGAAAGGCAGCCCAGCCCCCGCGTTGTTGGACGAACGCGGACCCAAGATGGTGCGACTAGCTGATATTGTTATCGGGGAACTCGATAATTTGATCGTTTCCGCATCTGCTATGCGAGACGCGCTCGTTGCGATGAAGGATATTTGGAGTCCCGCGGTCGAAGAGGCGGGTTCCTATGTAGCTGAGACGCATGAGGAGACGCGTGAGGACGAGTACGCTTCCGATGAGTCCGTAGGTGGGGAAGAAGAAGACGGGGCTGAGGAAGGCTCTGAGGAGCTTCAGGGAACTCCTAGTGCATTGGGGAATATTTCCTTAACAGTACCGGCACCTGTACCCCTCCCATCGGAGATCGCGGACCTTCACGATTAGACGTATCGGATCGGTCCATGTAAAATCGGATCGTGTCTACGACTGACTGCCCAGCTTTTAACTCCCAACTGATGGATGCCGATCAGTTGAAGGATTGGATCCTCCGCCAATTGGGTGCCCCCTTGGTCAAAGTGGAGCTGACCAAAGAGTCTCTGTGTGATGCGATTGAGGAAGCCAAGCGCTGGTTTGCGGCCAAAAAGGGTGTTACCCGCTTCCTCTCGTTTCCTATTCAGGACGGGAAAACGGAATACTGCTTAGCGGATGATGTAGATACGGTTTACGACGTTGTTTTTTCGGTTTCACCCCTAGATATCTCTCTAATTTTCTCACCTTTTATCCTTCAGGACGACAAAGTTCCCTACGACGTTTTCGCGGCTCCTTCCTCCGCGGGGCTTTACTCTAGCTTCGCGCAGACGATCGCATACATCCAGACAGCTAAGAGGATTCTCGGGGCGGACACGGATTGGCGCCAAGAGGGGCGCAAGCTGCACATATTCCCGCTCCCGAAAAATGCGTCTTCGATACTGATCGAATACAAGACCAGTGTGTTTGCTATTAACGAGGTCTCTGAGCGAGATCATGACTTGATCAAGCGGTACGCGCTGGCTCAGGCGATGATGATTGTTGCCCGGATTCAGTCGAAGTACGATTCCTTCCCCACTGCACAAGGATCGGCCACCCTAAATGGATTAAATCTTCTAGATCTAGCTCGTTCCGACATAGAGAAGCTAGAGGAAGAGATAGCCGCTAGCGGTATGCCGATGATGTTCTTTACGGCATGAGCTGGGACAAAACAAATAAAGCGACTCCGCTTTTTGACATGCTCCCCTCCTGCGAGGGGAAGGTCACAACCTTGGATCCGGTTCCCCAAGCGTTCCTGGACGATTGTAAATTCACGCTTTGTGATGGGGAGAGTTTCTTGTTCCAGTGTTGGGCGAGCGAGCACATAGAGATCGCAGGAGTAGAAATCGAAATGTTCCATCTCGACCTAGAGGGGTCGGAGAGAGATCCCCTTTACGATGAAGCCATCGAGCGGGTGTTCCAGGGTTCCTACCGCATGAAAGCGTTTGTGGAATATCCAGAGTCCACGCCAGAGGCGACCGAGAGCGGGCTTCATGCTACCTGGGACGCTTCGGTCTGGATCCCAACGGCTCAGCTTATAGAGAGTGGTGCTCCAGCCCCGGCTGAGGGGGATGTGATCCGATTCTGGGATAAAAACAACGATTTCTTCCGAAGGTTCTCGGTACTCGAACAAGACATTCCAGGATCTGGATATTTCTTCGACATCATTAAAGCCGACGAAGATGGGCATTTATTCGATCAAGCCACTTTTCTAGGCTTTAAGTGCGCACTCAAGCGTAAGACCGAGTTCACCGCTGAGCGTAGAATGGCAAATGACTGATGCCCCTCAACCCCGTCAAAGTGGCACTCAAGGTGCAAAGCGGTCTTTCTCCGGTCTGTGCTACGAAAGAGTCTAGGCGCGAGTACATGATGCTCTACAGAGAGAAGAATCGCGAGAAGCTGAAGGCTGAGAAGCAGTTGTGGCACAAAGAGCGCATGAAAGATCCTGAGTACCGAAAGGCGCTTAGCGCGAGATCTAAAAAGTGGAGAGAGTATAATCCTGATAGACACGCGGCCCTTATGCGGTCTGCTGCTCTCAAACGCAAGTACGGTCTTACTGTGCAAGGATACAATGATCTTTTGGAGGGCCAAGGGGGAGGATGCGCGATATGCGGTTCGGAGGAAGTGAGGGTGAAGGGCAGGGATAAGCTGTTTGTGGATCACGACCATGCTACTGGCCGAGTGAGGGGACTGCTTTGCAACAGTTGTAATCTTGGGGTAGCGCAGTTCAAAGATGACCCCGCTCTACTCCAAAAGGCTATTTGCTATTTGGGGGATGAGGAGTGACGATAAACCCGGTAAAAGTTGCACTGGCTGTACAAGGTGGGCTGAGCATGATCTGCGCGACCTGCCCTAAGTATTGGGACGGGAGAGATCGTAATCTCCCCGGGGATCAGTGTACGTCCAAGACCAACTGTGGGGGGCCGCTGTCCGGGGACACGTTTCACGACTATAGCGGTCCTATTACGGATTTCACCCGGTGGTGCTTCGTGTGCGCTGACAAGGCGTTCTTTGGTATCCGGGTTCGCTCGCACGCGCGTGTGGTGGGCGTGTGCAAAGAGCACGTCAAGCTCATGGCTGAGCTGAGGCCGGTGGGGACTTCGGGAGATCTGGCCTACGTCATCAAGTCCGGCAACGGGGACGTGACGCTTCGGCAGCTACAAGGTCCGAAGCCTAAGTCTCTTTTCAAGGCTATCCAAGAGGCTGAAGATTACTTTGACGAGAAGGAGGGAAAAGGCTGATGCCGGATCCTATAATCGGATTGGTTATGCGTGGATTTGGTGGGGACGTAGTTTGGCGGACAAGCGGTAAAACGCTTATGCGTCGATTCTACAAGGAGGGTGCAGGGAGGATGGTGAAGGAGTTTCCTGCGCGATCTAAGGCACTGCGGCGAAAGATGGCTCACCGTTCTGCGGAGATGGCTCTTGAGATAATGAAGGAGAAGATCCCAAAAGATTCGGCTTGGGTAGACTATCGCAAGTCTCTGGAGATTGCGGAGGTGAAAGTTTCTGCTGGGGTGGATGCTTTTGTAGTTCAGTCTGCCCCTGGAAGTACCCGTACTATCCGAAATAAAGACGCCAGTGAGGTGCTTCTATACGTCCGAGCCCATCGGAGGTTGAAGAAGGTTCCCGAGGCGATCCGAATTTTGGAGAGCTACAATCCTTGGACCCTCCATACTTTGCCTTTTACTCCTAATAAGACGGAGGCGAATATTGTATCTCGGAAGGTTTCCAAGAATGAAGCGGACAAGGTTGCAAAGCGCCGGATGCAGGAAAAGCACAAGTGGAGGTCAGCGTTATCTCGTGTGGGTGTAAAGCCGCAGCCTATCCGCCCGAAGGAGGTTAAGGTTATTAGTACAGTTCCCGACGTAGGTCAGGAAGCTATGCGGCTGGAGTTCGGGATAGGGCAGAAACCTGCTCCCCACTGGCGTCCGGCCATAATGGGCGTGAAGAGATTCGGGCCTAAAGTTATGATGCGGGACCCGAGTATCAAGGCGGCTATGACGAAGCCTAACTTTACAGCGTGGAAGCAATGGAGGAAGATCAAACCGAGGAAAAAGATCGGCGTTAGTGAAGCGTCGAAGTACAACGCCTTTGGTAAGAAGCTAGGAATTAGGTAGTGGAAGAAGACGCGAATACTCTCTTGTTGAGAGATCGATTGGAGGGTAGAGCACCAACCGGGACAGTCGGGTTACGGGATTTTGATGAGGGGGTTGTCATTACGATGGGGGCGGAGTTGGCTATCAGCTCTAAGGGCCAACCAGTAAATTATTTTCTCCAGGTACCGGGGGTTAAGGGGAGAATAGCGAGAGACGGTACCCCCATACCAGGGGTACCTATCGTGTTCGCCTTTCCTGAAGACGTGTTCGAGAAATATGACTTCCCTCTCATTGTTGTTAGGCGCGATGACATCGCTCCTGCGATGAGTAGGTGGCACCCGGGAACGCTTCAATATCGTGCTCCTGCTAGGAATGCACATCAGGTAGTTACTAGCTCGAATCCCGGAAATCCTGATGCAGACGATCTAACTGGTTTCGATTCTGTAGAAGAATTACAACAAGCTGTTCCTTACGATATTACGTATACGATTTCGATATTCGCTAGGAACAGGGGGAGCGGAACAAACCAAGCAAATGGGATACTTAACGCGATCTTGAGGCGTTATCAGCCGTATTCTTGCGTTTTCGTGAAGGATTCTTTGGGTGACGGAAGGACGTATGAAGCCTTCCAAGAGTCCATATCTCATCTGGACGAGGTTCCCGAGGTGGTAGATCGTGTGATAGGATTTGCCGTCACCCTTAGAGTTGAAGCGGAGTTAGATCTGAGCGACCCAGAGATCAAGAGAACTGTCACGCAACTGGCTCAGATCAATTATTCAGTCAAGTAGGGAAATTAGTAGATGCCCCGATATTACAACCCCAAACGAGGACCCCTCCCGCTAGAGCTTAACTATGCGGGATCCACTCTCGTCCCCCCCAAGAGCTACATTGAAATTGCTCGGGAGGATGAGGGTAGTGCCTCGGTTGTGAAGTATGTCCGTAAGGGTCTATTAGTACCCCCCAAGTTACGTCCCGCCCCAGCCCCTAAGCCGGTAGCGGTGGCTCCAGTTGCCGTTGCCCCCGAGCCGGCCCTTGAGCCGTATCCTGTCGTGGAGCCCGAAGCCGAAGCGAAAGCAGAGGAACAAAGCTCCGTTAAACCCCAGTCTAAGTCGCGCAAAAAGAGGGCGAGAAGGTAACCAGTAATGGCTGAAATTTTGTCCCCAGGTGTATTCATTGAGGAAGTCCCATCTCAGGTTCAGGTCATTCAAGCTGTTTCGACCTCGAATATGGGAGCCGTTGGTTTTACCCAAAGGGGACCCGAAAATGTTGCAACCCTAGTTACAAGTTTTGAAGGATTCACCCGCCAGTTTGGTCCGGTGATCGCTGAGTCCTTCATGCCGCTTTCGATGGCGGCTTTCTATTCAAATGGTGGTAGACGGGCGTTCGTTGTCCGCGTAGTCCCGAGTGACGCTGTGTCGGCTGACGCTGATATGGACAGTGCTCAGACGGATCAAGAGATCGAAACCGGAGACGGTGCCAATCTCGCGTATTTAAGGCCCGACGTTACCACGGCTCTTAACGTCAACTCTGGGGCATCCCCCATTGTTCCGGGGAGCTTTACTATCCGTTGGCGGGAGCAGGGTACCCCGGTAGCTACCGAGGCGATCCGAAATCGTGCCGATGATGCCGCGGTAATCCTGGCAGACACTGTAGCCTTATACGAAGGCCGAGTAGATCCAGCTAGCCTTGTGGCCTATGATCCCGAGCAATTCCTGATCGAGCCCGGAACCTTCATCCTGAATGCCGACCCTGATGGTGTTGGTGATGTAGCTCTGCCCGTTACAGCCATAACCGATGTTGGTGTTGCGGATAACTTCACTTTGGATACAGATGGTTTCCAGGTCACGGTCGATCACAGGAGTGGATTTTTCTCTGTAGAGTTCCGAGGGACTTCGATCCCCGATGGTTCTGCGGCGGCTTTCACTGTGGATTACACTCCCGCTACGGCGGACAAGAGTGTCACTGATGATGGCGCGGGTGCCCTGCCCGATACAGGTGGGGAACTCTCCGCCCCAGGTTCCATCGATTACAATGACGGATCCTACGACTTCGATACCACAGCGGCGGCTCATAACCAGGCGCCCATTCTGGCGACTTATTCGATTAACGCTTGGGACCTCAATCCCATTTCTAGGGGCACGTGGGCGAACGATATGCGCACCTCGGTTGAAGGAGATCTCGATTTCTTCGATGCCTCTACTTCCACCTACTCGCGGTTCAAATTCAATGTCCTGCTACTCAATAGCGCGACCCTGAACTTCGATATCATCGAGACCTATGAACAGCTCTCATTTTCCGACTCCACGGATGCACAATACTTCCCGGATGTCGTAAACGAGCTGTCAGATCTAGTATCTGTTACCGAGCCGGGTGGAGATGAAGCCCCCAATCAGCTTGGTGGTATTTCTAGATCTGAAGTATTGGGTGGCGGCGATAAAGATGCCGCTAACCGTCTTATTGTGACCTCTCTTTCGAGGGTACCGGTCGCGTCTCGAACTGTTACTATTTCCTATACTGATACAGCTGGCGTAGCCCGGACCATTACGGATGATGGTTCCGGTTCATTCATTGGTCAGGTGGACGCGGCGGGTACTAACACCATCAACTACCTAACCGGTGCAATCGATGTACTCCTTCTAGACGCGCAAGACGCTTCTACATTGATCACTGTCGTTTACAGCCAGTCTGCGACCGAGACACTTCATTTGGAAGATTTCGCGGGTGGGACTAATGGTACGTTCTCTCCCTCGACTTATGGCAGAAACCAGATCTCTTCCCCGCTTCTAGCAGTGTCGGGTGGAGGTATTTTCGCCCTCAATCGGATTGAGGAGCTGATGCAGCTCATTGTTCCTGATTTTGTGGGAGACCTTACAATTACGGGGGACCTTCTGGACTACGTGGATGGTCGGGCGCAGCAACCTGCGGGCGGTGATCGTTTCGTTATTCTCCAGCCCCCGGTTGGTTCCAGCGCACAGGAAGCTGTGGACTGGTTCCGCCTGGATCTGGGACGTTTCTCGAAGTTCGCGGCTCTTTACTGGCCTCACGTTAGGGTGGCGGATCCTCTTGCGGATAACCGTCCCCTCACCATGCCTGTACTCGGGCATGTTGCTGGTATTTATGCCCGCACGGACATTAACAAGAATGTTGGTAAAGCCCCCGGTGGTACGGTAGACGGTGCTCTACGATTCCTCACAGGTCTAGAGCTAGATCCCACGCAAGGTGAGCGCGATTTTGTTTACCCTAACAAGATCAACCCGCTCATTTCCAGTCCGCAGACGGGCCTAGCTGTTTGGGGTGTTCGTACCATCGCTATCGAGACGGAGTGGCGCTACGTTAATGTTCGTCGCCTGTTCATGTTCTTGGAGAGTTCGGTATTCAACGCTACTCATTGGATTGTGTTCGAGAATAATGGCCCTGTTCTATGGGCCAAGATTAAGGCGCAGTTGACCGGGTTCCTAACGAACTTGTTTAACGAGGGGTTGTTTGCCGGAGCGTCTCCATCAGATGCATTCTTCGTTATTGTCGATGAGTCTAACAATGACCCCAGTTCCATCGCGGCTGGACAGGTAATTATCGACATCGGAGTCGCCGCTAATACACCTGCCGAATTTGTTCGGTTCCGATTTCAGCAGCTAACACTAGGATAAAGAGATGCCCACTCTAACAATTACCAATCTAACGTCATCCCCTGTTCTCGTACAGGAGCTGTACGCATCTGTTCCAGCGAGTGGAACCCTAGCTACAGAGCGGACTCAAAGTGATGTACTCGGGATGTCTAGCTTCCTTACTTCTGTAGCCGCTGGGGATCTTTCCTACGTGATTACTTACTCGGACGAAGAGTTAGCTGCCGGATTAGCCGGTGCTCCTATTTTCGCTAACGTTGACCGCCCAGATTCCAGTTCCGTCGCTACCGGGTTAGAAATTTATAATACTGACGATACAGCGCCTAACTACAGCGACGGTACTGACTGGCGTGACGCTGCGGGATCGCTTACCTAATAAAGTGCGTCGTCTGTAACTTTTCTAACACAAGTACCGAAAAAACGTGAAGGACTTTTAGTTCCGAGGTAAATTATGGCACGTCCACTACAAACTGATTTCTTACATTCGATGCGATTCCAAGTCGTTGTCAACCCTGGGGATCTAAATATTAACCCCTTGACCTTGCTGAAAACTGACACCATCGATGCGGGATTTTCTGCGGTAACTACACCTGAAGCTACTGTTGAGGCTGTGGAGTACAAAGAGGGTACGATGGTCTATACCCGGAAATTTCCGGGTAATCCGACAGTTAGTGACATCACGCTTTCGCGCGGTGTTGCCCGCTTGGATTCTTCTTTTTGGGATTGGCTCCGGGTGGTTATAGAGGGTGGTCCTGCTGGACAGCCCGCGGCTGAATACCGAGTGGACTTGGACATCAAACATTTCCACCGAGACGCTTCACTGATTCGTGCGATACCTGATGACAAGAGCGCTACAGTTTTGGCAGCTGGTGCTCCTGCACGCACATACCACGTGAGGGAAGCCTTCCCGATTAGACACAAGGTAGCCGGAGATCTCGATGCTACAGCGTCCGAGATCAGCATCATGGAGTTAGACGTAGGCTACGAGCACTTTGAGATCACCGAGCATCAGCCCCCCGCATAAATTACACCTCTTTTAGATTAAAACAGGAGCGGACCACGTGGTCTCCTCCTGTTTTCTTTTGGGCTCCCTACGTAGTGTTCGTGTGTATCGAGGTGGTAGTATTAGTCTTTCGCGCAAGAGGGTTGAAACGATCTTTCGATTGGTTCATTCTCGTTAATGGGTGGTGTTTTAGTGGCCAGATCAGCTTTTTCCGATGTACTCCAAGTTTATCCTTTTTGGCTTTTCGATATTGCTCCGATTGAGGGGAGTTCGATCCCCATATTTAATCCTCTAGCCGGGTTTTCTACTGTCTCTGCTCCGGGTATGTCTTTCGAGATGTACGACATCACGGAAGGCAATTGGCACTTCCGGCGCAAAGTGATCAAGAAAGTGGACATAGATACGATCACTGCGACAAGAGGAGCGACTTTTTTTGACTCCGACTTTTGGAGGTGGGCGGTAGCTTCTATTACAGGTAATCCAGAGGGATTCCAAATTCGGCTGCCGCCCGGTAATAAACAGAGTATTGGAGGACCGACGCCTCGGCGTAATCTTCTACTCATTCAATTTTTTGCCCACAACCCTTTGAGCCTGAGTGGTGGAGGGGCTCTTGCTGCGGCGAGCGTAGGGTTGATTACATCTACATTAGGTGCCACGGCGGCACTCGGGGGTGGGGTTGTGGCCTCCACTCCTGGAGCAGTTGGTTTTGGTCCTTTTGAGTTCAAGGCGAGACTTCCTGCGAAAGCATGGTTGCTCCACGACTGTATTCCGACTAGGTTCAAAACCGGCTCAGATTTCGATGCAGCGTCGGGTGACGTTTCTATTGCGGAGATCGAGTTCCAGCCGGAGATGTTTGAAGAAATCAGTCTGTCCGCGTGATCGCGGTAGGAGGAGACTTAATTGCAGCTATTCTCTGACGAGGTGGGAACCCGTCTGCGCGTATTAAAGCGTGACGGGTCGAGTATTCAACAATACAACGCAGAAAAAATTGCCCTCGCCATAGAAAAGGCGTTTGTAGAGATCGGAGAGGAGTGCGACGGAGTACGCCTCTCTCATCTTTCTAGGCTTGTTACCGCGAAGATCGCGTTGCGCTACGGGTTCGATAGTGTTGTCTCCGTGGAGGCGATTCAGGACTTCGTGGAAACCGCCCTCATGGAAATAGGGTGTAATGAAGCGGCCAAAGCTTACATTCTGTACCGATCGAAAAAGGCCGAGATTAGGAGCCGCCGATTGGATCCAGATCCCAAGGCCATATCGAACTACATACATCCCGGAAAATACTCTCGGTATCTCCCCGAACTAAAGCGGCGCGAAGTATATGAGGAGACTGTAGCCCGGACGGAGGCTATGCATATCCGCCGATTTCCCCAGGTAGAGAAGGAGCTTTGCGAGGCGTTCGATTTGGTTCGCCAGAAGAAAGTCCTCCCCTCGATGCGATCTCTCGACGACGCCACCCCTATACCTACCCCTGAAGGGTGGACCACCGCAGGTGAAGTAACCGCAGGGGATAAGATATATGATTGTGAGGGGGCTGTAACCATAGTACAGCAGGTGGAGAAGTTCACAGATATCGAGTTGTTTGATGTGTGTTTCTCTAATGGGGACGTAATTAGAGCTAGTGGTGATCACCTGTGGGTAACGTCAACTTTGGACGACAGGGTTAACGGTAACAAGACAAGGACGGTAACTACAACACAGATAAAAGAAACGTTACGACAGAGATCGGGGGATCCTAAGTACCCCTTCAAGATGAATCATGCTGTTTGGAACCCAAAACCCCTAAACTGTCTAACGTTAGATCTTCCCCTCGACCCTTATATTTTAGGTCTGTGGTTAGGAGGCGGGTACGCACATGGGGGACAGTTTGCGTGCCATGTGGAAGATATTAAAATACCGGAGGCTTACGAGTCAGCAGGTTTTCCGATCACGAAGCCCGCTGAGGGAAATCCTTACGTTTGGGGAACGAAAGGACTTGCGACTGTATTGCGGGGGATGGGGTTGAGGGATAATAAGCATGTTCCGCGTTTATATCTTCGAGCTTCGGAGGGTCAAAGGCTATCATTAGTACAAGGGCTGATGGACTCGGATGGGCACACCACTCCGACAGGTAGATCTAGTTTTAGTAATACTAACTCCGCCCTAATTTCAGGGTTCTGCGAGTTAGCGGCGACTCTAGGAATACGTTACTACGTGGAACACATTAGGGGAAAGAAGGCACACCACAAGGATCTAAGTACCGTCAGATTTTTCACCACTCTACCCGTGCATAGACTTCCTAGAAAGTTAGCCCGAATTCGTGCGGACGTAGGTCCCAGGAATAGTTACCGCACCGTAGTCGAAGTAAGACCTTCTGGTAGCGGTAGTGCCTCGTGTTTCCGAGTGGACGCGGAGTCCAGAACATATCTCGCCGGTAGGGAAATGGTAGTCACGCATAATTCTATGCAGTTCGCGGGTCCGGCAGTGGAAAAGGTGAATCCTCGACTTTTCAACTGCGCCTTTATGCACATCGATAAGATGCGCTCCTTCGGGGACGCGCTTTACCTGCTTCTCTGTGGTTGCGGCGTGGGGTATTCCATCCAGTTCGATCACATCGAGAAACTTCCCGCGCTCCAGCACGTCAACCCGAGGGTCGTTCAGCATTTCACTATCGACGACTCCATCGAGGGCTGGGCGAACTCCCTAACGGCTTTGATGGGTTCGTATGTTCGGGGGCACTATGTTGAGTTCAACTTTAGCCAGATCCGTAATGAGGGCTCACCTCTCAGGACTTCAGGCGGTAAGGCTCCCGGACACATTGGGCTGAAAACAGCCTTAGACGCGATTAGGGTTATTCTGGACGAGGCTCAGGGGCGGCAGCTCCGACCCATCGAGTGCTACGACATCCTGTGTCTGGCGGCGGATGCGGTCCTCTCCGGGGGTATCCGCCGATCTGCCACAATCGCACTCTTCTCCTTCGATGACGGGGAGATGATGTCCGCCAAGACCGGAAAGTGGTACGAAAAGTACCCGTGGCGGGCTAATTCCAACAATTCCGTAGTTCTCAAGCGCGGGGACGTGACCAAAAAGAAGTTCAGTCGAGTGTTCAAGTACATAAAGCAGTTCGGAGAGCCCGGATTTGTCTTCACGAATGACTACAACTACGGATTCAATCCCTGCGTTGAGATCAACCTTAACCCCGTGCTTACGGTGGATGAGGATGTTATGGGGATGATCGAGGCCAAGAGGGAGGAAGGGTATTTCCATATCCCCACGGTTGAATTGGGGGAGACCTTCACTGGGACGGCTTTTTGTAACCTCACGGAGGTCAACGCCGCGGTTTTTGAGACCCCCGAGGACATGTACGCTGCTGTTGTGGCCGCAGCGCGCGTAGGAACGGCTCAGGCGGCTTACACGAGCTTCCCCTACCTCGGATGGGTCTCGGAGATTATCGCCGCTAGAGAGGCTCTCCTGGGCGTCTCGATGACAGGCATGATGGATTCCCCGGACATTGCCCTCAATCCAGAATACCAGCGGAAGGCGGCGGCTCTCGCTGTTCAGGAGAACAAGGAGTTTGCAGCTAAGATCGGAGTCCGTTCCGCTGCCCGCGTAACATGCGTGAAACCGAGCGGAACTACGTCCCTGGAGTTAGGGTGTGTGGGATCAGGGCACCATCCACACCACGC